>JACCDG010120456.1_pt1 | contig 29025 bp, 23 predicted proteins | sample 7442471 | NCBI WGS metagenome assembly JACCDG01 (sample SAMN15323444, study PRJNA562643) | freshwater metagenome | isolation source: river surface water | place: USA:Blue River Watershed | collected 2017-08-17 | reverse complement strand
GTCGGTGTCATACGCCGCCGGGACGTAGAGGTGGTAGCTGACGGGGCGGCCCACCGCGGTGCTCTGGAACGTCTGCTGCGTGACCCGCGGCGCCGTGACCGCGCGCGTCCACGCCGGCGGCGGCGGTCAGCGGGGCCACACTCGCCGCGCCCATGAAGATCAGCAACCAGCGGAGGTAACCGTGAAGTCTCACCATAAAGTGCCCAACCCGCGGCCGACGATGGCGGTGCCCAGGTAGGCGGGCAAATCTCCCATTGAGGTCATTGGCGGCAACTCCATCCGATAAGTGACGCGCCCCACCGGTCGGCGGTTTCGAGAAGATTGCGTCTGCGGGAGGGCGCTCGATTGGATTGCATGTCCCCACCGCCGCGTCGCACTCTCCTCCGCGTTCGCTCCTTCGGGAAGATAGCGGAGTCCTTTCGCCCCGTTGAGCGTCACGCTTCACTGACCACTGCCTTCCTCTGCCCCCTCGATCCCTCTCTTCCTGCCATCATGCCCACTCCGTTCCTTCCCCAACCTCGCTTCTGGATCGTTGGCTCCCTGCTCGCGATCCTGGGTTGCCTCGTTTCGACCCGCACGGCCGCCGCCGACAACGTGCCTCCCAAGAACACGTTGCTCGACCGCTGGGAGCTCACGCTGCCGAACGGCGCGGCCGGTTGGCTCGAGCTGAACCAAGAGCAGGGTTGGATTGATGGCTCGATCCTCTGGGGCGGCGGCAGCGTCGTGCCGCTCTCGAGCGTCGTGATCCAAGGCGACACCGCCACCCTCACGCGACTGCGTGAGGTCGAGCGCAAGGACGCCTCCGGCAAGGTGCTGCGCAAGCAGCAGTTCACCGAGGTGATCACCGCCCAGGCCAAGGGTGACGTCTTGCACCTCACCCGCACCACCCCGCGGATCGACGGCTCCGGGTTCGATCGCGCCGACTTCAGCGGGCGCCGGACCCCGGCCATGCCGCCGCGGCCCGACTTGTCCCGCGTGCGCTTCGGCGACCCGATCGCGTTGCTCAATGGCCGCGATCTGACCGGTTGGCGGGTCCTCGAGGCCGGCGCCGCGAACGGCTGGACCTTTCGCGACGGCATGCTCCTCAACGTCACCGAGGAGCCCGCCCCGGGACAGCCGAAGCGCCGCTACGCCAATCTGCGCACCGACCGGGAATTCGAGGACTTCCGCCTGACCGTCGAGGTCCGCGTACCGCCCGGCGGCAACAGCGGAGTCTACCTGCGCGGCATCTACGAGATCCAGGTCTTCGATTCGTACGGCAAGCCGCTCGACTCCCACTACATGGGTTCCGTCTACAGCCGCATCACTCCCACGGTCTCCGCGGAAAAGCCGGCCGGCGAGTGGCAGACGCTCGACCTCACGCTCGTCGATCGTCACATCACCGTGATCCTGAATGGCCAGCGGATCATCGACAACCAACCCGTGCCGGGCTGCACGGGAGGCGCCCTCTGGTCCGATCCGCTCCGCCCCGGCCCGATCTACCTGCAGGGCGATCACGGCGGCATCGCCTACCGAAACTTCGTTCTGCGGCCGGTGGTGAAGTAAACCACGGCCGCCCTCTTTCGCGTCGTCTCACCCAACACGCGAAACCTCGGGGCCATCTCGGGCGTCTCTTCCGCCAGCTCTCGTCGTGATGCCCGAATCGCCGCCCAACTCCGATCCCCTCGCGATGCCAGGCGGACCCTGCACCGGCGTGTCGCAGGCGTGGGCGGACCGATTTCTCACGCGGCGCCAGTTCCTGAGCCGGACGGGGATGGGGCTGGGCGCACTAGGGCTCGCCACGCTGCTCGATTCCGGTGCCCAGGCCGCCTCCGGCGTCACCCGCAATCCCCTCTCGCCGCGGGCTCCCCACTTTCCGGGGAAGGCACGGGCCGTGATCCAGATCTTCGCGCAGGGCGCTCCCTCGCACCTCGACACCTGGGACCCGAAGCCCGCGCTGACGCGCTTCGACGGACGCTCCATCGGCAAGGACGGCGGTGTGGCCATGGGTTCTCCCTTCACCTTCCAACGTTACGGCAAGTCGGGCATCGAGGTCAGCGAGCTCTTCGCCAAAACCGCGGCCCACGTCGATGACATGGCGGTGATCCGCTCGATGTACACCGACATCCCGGCGCACGATGTCGCCACGGTGTTCATGAACACCGGCTCGCTGCGCATCACCAAACCGAGTCTCGGCTCGTGGACGGTCTACGGGCTGGGCACGGAGAACCAGAACTTGCCGGGATTCATTTCGCTGCGCGGCAACCGACTGCCGGCCGGCGGCGCGAATTCCTACGGCGCGGCGTTTCTGCCCGGCCTCTACCAGGGCACGAGCATCAACACGACCGCCGCCACCGTGCAGCAGATGATCCAGAACATCCGCAACGGCTACGCCTCCAAGGCGGAGCAGCGGCGTCAGCTGGATCTCGTTCACTCCCTCAACGAGCTGCACGCCGCCAACCTCGCCCGCGAGGACGCGCTCGAGGCGAGGCTCGAGACGTACGAGATCGCTTTCCGCATGCAGGCTGAGGCGACCGATGCCTTCGATCTGTCCCGCGAAGCCGCCGACACGCGCGCCGCCTACGGAGAAACCGCGCAGGGCCGGCAGATGCTGCTCGCCCGCCGATTGGTCGAACGCGGCGTGCGCTTCGTGCAGGTCTGGCACGATGGCTGGGATCACCACCAAGATCTCGAGGACCGCATCACCGCGAAGGCCCGCGAGATCGACCAACCGCTCGCGGCCCTCCTTGCCGATCTCAAGCTCCGCGGCCTGCTCGATTCCACCTTGGTCATCTGGGGCGGCGAATTCGGGCGCAAGCCCACCCGCGACCGCAATGGCGGCGACAACCCAGGTCGCGATCACAACGCCAAGGCCTTCTCACTCTGGCTCGCCGGCGGCGGTATCAAGGGCGGCTTGGTGCACGGCGCGACCGACGAACTGGGCGCCGCCGCCGTCAGCGACAAGGTCCACATCCACGACCTGCACGCGACCGTCCTGCACTGCCTCGGCTTCGATCATCGCCGCCTGACGTACCGCCACAATGGTCGCGATTTCCGACTGACCGATGTCGCTGGTCGCGTCGTGCGACCCATCTTGGCCTAACGCCGCTCTGCCCTGCGCCGTGCAGCCCCGCTCTCCCGACTCTTCCGGCACTCCGCCACCGCGCTCCACGTCGGCCTTCCCAGGTCGATGGTCAACGCTCCTCTGCGCCACCGGCGCACTGCTCTTCAGTGCGGCTCTCGCACCCCACTCCCTCCGCGCGGCCACCGCTGCAGTCAGCCCATCTGAGGCCCCCGTCCGCTCCGCGACCACGCGCGCGGGCGTCGGCGTGGGCGCGCCGGGATCCCTGACCGAGCAGACGCGAACACCCGACCGCACCGCACCGTCCGCTACGGCCACGCCCGTGGATGACGCCTTCTTCCTGACCCGCGTCGAACCCGTCCTCCGCGAGAGCTGTCACGCCTGCCACAGTCACTCCGCCGAACGCATCCGCGGCGGCCTCGTGCTCGACAGCCGCAGCGGCCTGCTCCAAGGCGGTTCGTCGGGCCCGGCGATCGTGCCAGGCGATCCAGCCAAGAGCCTGCTGATTCAGGCGGTCCGCCACGACGATCCGGACCTGCAGATGCCGCCGGCGGACCACGGCCCGAAGCTGCCGGACACGATCATCGCCGACCTGACCGCATGGATCGCCCAAGGCGCGCCCATGCCCGCCGGCGCTGGTGCGTACAGCGAAGCAGCGGCCACCCCGAACGCTCCGCACTGGGCGTTCCAGACGCTCCAACGCCCCGCGGTTCCCGCGACGAACGACGCGTGGGTCCGTTCGCCCATCGATGCCTTCATCCGGCAGCGACTCGCGGCCTCCGGACTTTCGCCGAGCGGTCCGGCCGACCCGCGCACGCTACTCCGCCGCGTGACCTTCGACCTCACCGGGCTGCCGCCGACGGCCGATGAAGTGGCCGCGTTCGTCTCCGATGGTCGCCCCGATGCCTTCGCGCGAGTGGTGGATCGCCTCCTCGCGTCTCCCCACTACGGCGAGCGCATGGCCCGGCTGTGGATGGACCTCGCGCGCTATTCCGACACGAAGGGCGATCCCGTGCGGCGCGATGATCCGCGCTTTCCCCACGCTTGGACTTACCGCGATTACCTGATCAAGGCGTTCAATGAAGACCGTCCCTACGCCGACTTCATCCGTGAGCAGATCGCCGCCGATCTCCTCATCGAGTCGGATGCCAAAACGGCGAAGGACGAGGGACGCGTGCCCTCGGACGATCACTCACGGCTCGCCGCGCTCGGATTTCTGACGCTGGGCAATCAGCACGATGGACGGCGCAACGACATCATCGATGACCGCATCGATGTCATCTCCAAGGCCTTCCTCGGTCTCACCGTGTCCTGCGCCCGCTGCCACGACCACAAGTTCGATCCGATCCCCACAGCGGACTACTATTCCCTGTACGGGGTACTGGCCAACACCGTGGAACCGGCATCTCCGTTGACCGCGCCGGCGCTGCAGGCTCGCGTACCGACGACGCCCGAGTTGGAGGACTACCTCGCGCAGGCGAAGTCGCTCGCGCAGCAGGACAAGGAACTGCGGGCCGAATTCGCGGAGCTGCGTCGCCGCCGCCAACTCACCCCGGACCGCCGCCGCGAGCTGATCCGTCGCGAGGGCGCGCTGCAGCGCGAGATCGCTCAGCTCGAACTGACCCATGCCGGCGCGCCCGCGCGCGCACCCGCCTTGACGGATGCGCCGCGAAGCCGCGACTACCCGATTCTCCTGCGCGGTGAGGCCGGAAACACCGGCGAGACGGTGCCCCGGCGCTTCCTCGCCGCGCTTTCACCCCACCCCACCCAGCGTCCGACCTGGCGCCGTGGGTCCGGTCGGCTGGAGTTAGCCGAAGCCATCGCTGATCCCCGCAACCCGATGACCGCCCGGGTGCTGGTCAACCGCCTCTGGCAGCAACACTTTGGTCGCGGTTTCGTGGATACACCAGACGACTTGGGCCGCATGGGCGGCGCACCGAGCCATCCTGAGCTGCTCGATTGGCTGGCCACGGAGTTCCTGGCCCAGGGCGGCTCCATCAAACAGCTTCACCGCGTCATCCTACTGAGCAGCACCTACCAGCAGGCGGGTGGATCCCATCCCGCCGGCGTAGCGGCTGATCCGGAGAACCGTCTGCTCTGGCGCGCCCCACTGCGCCGGCTGTCGTTCGAGCAGATGCACGACTCGCTGCTCGCGATCTCGGGCACGCTCGACCCCACAATCGGTGGGCGTTCCATCCTGCCTAACGGAGAGGTGCAGCATCGGCGACGCGCCCTCTATCTCTTCCTCGATCGACGCAACCCGCCGGAATTGTTCACGCAATGGGACTACCCCAATCCGGATGTTCCCTCGGGACGACGCTACCTGACCACCGTCCCGCAGCAGGCGCTGTTCCTGATGAACAGCGCACTGGTGATCGAAACCGCACGCGAGTTGACCCGCCGGGCGATGTTTCAATCACTTCCGGATGATTCGGCGCGGGTAACATATCTCTATCAAACACTCTTCCAGCGCGAGCCCACGGCAGCGGAGCTCTCGCTCACGCTCGACTACGTGCAGCGTGCGCCAGCGCTCTCGTCCAGTCCGGCCGCCGGCACACGCACGAAGGTCGCCGCTCGCGAGCGCTCCAATCCGCGCGGCGCGGCCAACCGCGCCGCAAGCTTCATGGTCGAGAGCCGCGGCCCGCTTGACCCCTGGACTCGCCTCGCTCACGCGCTCTTCCAGAGCAACGAGGCGATCTACCTCAACTGATCACGCGATCGCCCGACGGGCGAGCGATCGCGGCGCTCCCTTCCGCGATCAGTCTCCGATCGCACGCTGCTGCTTCCAGCCCGCGCGATCGGTGAACGTCGGCGTCAAGGTCTCGGTCGGCGGATGTCCCGTCGTCGTCAGCAGGATAGTGCGGCGACGAGCGGTGGCCGGGTCTAGGCTGCGCGCGAAGAGCGCTGCGACGTCGTCGCGGGTGAGTTGATCGAGAGCCGCCAGGGATTCCCGGCGGCGATCCCAGTCCTCGCCCTGCACGAAGGCCTGCGCGAAGAATTGCTCCGCCTTTTCCTGCAGGCCCTTGGGCTTCTCCTCCAGCGTGGCGCGCACACCCGCGATCAGGGTCGCCCACTGTTCGTCCGTGGTGGCCTGCAGCTGGGCAGGCAGCGTGGAAATGAAGGTCTCAGCGCGGCGGCGCAGGTCGTCGGCTGCATAGCCGCTCGATTGGACGGTGAACGAGAGGTACCGCTGACGTCCGGAACCCCCAGCGCCAGCACCCACGATGTAACCGAGCTGCTGCTTCGTGCGCAGCTCGCTGTAAAATAGGTCCGCCATGAAGTTCGACATCACCAACGCCGACGTCCGCACCCGCGGCGAATCGGGCGGCAGCAGATAATCGCTGAGGTAGGCCGAATTGACGCCGGGCGTGGGAGCGACATCCAACACCGTCTCGCCCGACGCGATCGCCACATGGCGTCGGCGCAGCAGCTCCGCGGGTTCCGCCGCCGTGCTGCCGAGCTTCGACGCAAAGGCCCGCGCGGCGGCCACGGCAACATCGGGGGCGACATGGCCGTGAAGAACCGCCTCCAGCTTGCCACGGCCGAAGTACGTCGCGGCAAAGGTCTGGACCTCGGACCACGCGGCGGATTCCGCGCGAGCGAGTTCATCGCTTGGCAGGAAGTGGGTTTCCCGCGAAAGCGCATCGCGGCGGTCCCGCGCCAGCATGTACGCCTCGGTCTGCGCATAGCTGCGCAGGCCGCGAAGCGTGATTTCCTTCAGCGCGGAAAAACGCTCCGGGGTTGGTTGGAAAGTCCGGATCTGTCCGGCCACGTACTCCGCGAAGCGCAGCGGCGAATCACCAAACCCCGTCACCGACAGCTTGAAGCCTTCGAGCGTGCTTTCGAGCGAGAGGTCCAGACCGGCAAGGTCCGCCTCTCCACCGGCCGCCTCCAGATGGTCGCGCAGGCACGCGTCAAAGAGCCTGAGCAGCGCGGCCGACTCCGCCGATCCCACGGCGCGCGTCGGCACGAAGCGGTAGATCAGCGAGGTCTGCGGACGCTGGAACTCCGTGTCGGGCGCATAAAACAGCGAGAGCCCATTCTCGTTCACCAGCTGCACCGGACGCTCGGCGAGGAGCCGGGTCTCACCGGGAAGGAAGCGGTTGGCGGACGGCAGCGCGAAGCCCGCGATGGCCGGCGGTGAGGTCAGGCTGGCGAAGGCGGGACCTGCGTCCTCGCGATAGCTGTAGGCCGTGCCGTAAATGCGTTCTTCCCGGTCGGTCTTCAGGCCCTTCGCCATCAGCGAGACGAGGACATTCTCCGGGACCAAGGACGCCAACAGCTGCCGGTACGAGGCCTCGTCGGGCGCACCCCACACCTCACCGGCGCGGTCTGCCACCTCCAGCGGAAAGAACAGGGCCTGATTCGCGAGGCGCGTCGCGAGCTCGGCGCCTTCACCGCGATCGCGGTAAGTTTCGTTGAGGGCCGCGATCCGCGCGCGATCCTGGAAGAAATCCTGCGGAAAAGGCGCGCTCCGCAGGTGCTGGAGGTAGGCGAAGACGGACGCCAGCACTTGCGGATAAGCCGCCTGCCCCTCCGGGGTGAGCGAAATCTGGATGAAGAGGGATCCGTACGTCGGCGTGCGATCCCAGATATCGCCGGAGACCGAGTTCGCGAGGCCGTCGCGCTTGAGTCGGGCGACGAGTCCGCCTTCGCCGGGATAGGAAAGGAGTTGGCTGAGCAGCAGGTCGGAGCGGGCGGCGAACTGCGCGCGCGTCGACGGCACGACGAATTCGAGGGTGAGCAGCCGTTGCTCCTTGACCGGCTCGATCTGCGCGAGGCGCAGCTTGGAGGCGCGGGGAAGGAAGGCTGGCACTCGTTCCACCGTCGGCAGATTCCGACGCGGTACGGCCGCGAACTTCTCCCGCGCCAGTTTCTCCAATTCGTCGAGCGAGAGCTTGCCGGCCAGCGCCAGCGCCATGCGGTCGGACGAATAATGCGCTTCGTAGAAGGCGCGTACCTGTTCCGGCGTCGCACCCTGGAGCGTGTCCTTGTTGCCGGCGGAGAACTTGCTCTCACCGGAGCCGGGCGCGTAGAGCTCGCGCGACACGTTCATCATGCGGCGGATGTCGTTCTGCATGTGCCGCATCGCCTCGTTGTGCACCGCGAAAATCTCTCGCGCGGTGAATTCCGGACTGAACCGGGGTGCGATGAAGAACTGCGCGAAACGATCGAGCGCCTCGACCAACGCCTCATGCCGGACCTCGAACTGGTAGTTGGTGTGATCCGACGCCGTGTAGGCGTTGCTGTAGCCGCCGTTCGTGCCGATGAAGTTATCGTAGCTCGACACGTCGGGGTACTTCTCCGTGCCAAGGAAGAGCATGTGCTCGAGAAAATGCGCCATGCCCTCGCGGTCCGCCGGGTCATCGATCTGGCCGACGCTCACCGCGAGCGCCGCGCCCGACTTGTTGAACTTCGCGTCGGACACGAGCAGGACGCGCAGACCGTTCTCCAGCACGAGGTGGCGGAACTCCGCCTTGTCCGTCGGTGCCTTGACCCGCGGAGGCAGCGCCGGCACCGGCACGGCCTCAGCCGCCGATGCGTTCGATGCGGCACTCGCAGGCGTTGCCGCAGCCTCGGCCGCTCCGCCCGCGGAGCGAAGACCGGCCAGCAGCATGAGGCCAAGGAAGAACCGACAGCTCGGACCTAGACGTGATTTCATGGTTCGCAGCGTAGTCACGCCCGGCTCACTGCCAAGTCCGGCCGCCATTTGCGGCCCACGCCACCCCGCTGCGCCCACCCCACCGGTTCCACCCAGACTTACCGCCCCTCGGGTCGGCAGAAGCGATGGTCCTCGCCCCCGCCTTCGTACCAGCGAGGCCACGGACCACTACCCTGCCCTCACTTCCAGCTCGATTCGATCCCGCTTTCCGACGTCTCCTCTTGCCGACTTTCCCGCGTCCCCGCCCCTTCAACCCCTCGCAACCATGACCGTCGCCACGGCCGCTTCGTCCCTTTCCGCTCCGACCTCGAATCCTCCGACCCTCGCGCTCGGCGATGCGTCTTCGCGCGCGGTGGCGGCGCTCGTCGCACGGCACGGCGAGGCGCAACGCGCCGTGATCCAGGCCGGCGTCGACCGCGTCGCGGCCCGGTGGAGCGCGGCCGATGGTGACGCCGCGGCATTCGAAGCGTTCTGCACGAAACACTTCGTCGCCGCACCGGCTGAACGCACGCGTCTGCTCGCCCGGATCGAGGGCGCGCTCGAGCAGATCACGGGACACCTGTACGAGATGCGCCGCACGTTGCGCCGCCACCACGACCTGCGCGGAGACGAGTTTGAGGGCGTCGATGACATCCTCGCGCAGTTTGATCCCTCGCCGGATCTCTCGGAGCAGCTCTATCGCCAGAAGCTCGCGCACCTCGCGCTCCTGAACTTTTCGCGACCCACGCTCGACGAGAGGCTCCGCGACGGACCGTCGTGGTCGCCGGAGCAGTGGGCGGCCACCCGCGTGGCGCACCAGTTTGGCCCCCGCATTCCGGCGGAGCTCTCCGACCGCGCGCGCAAGAACGCGTTCGAGTCGGGCAAGTTCGTCTCCGACTTTCATGTGCCGGTTGGCGGCGTCATCGACGCGAATGGCAAGCGCTGGTTCGAAGCCAACCGCCGGCTGATCGCGCACTGGCTCGTCCGCGAAGAGATCAAGGCCGGCTACGGCGACGCGGACGGCATCCACAAGCAACGCGCGCTGACCTGGGTGATGGCACGCCACATCGACGGCACGATCCCGACGCGCGTGATGAACGGCGAGGAGACGCGCGACTGGAACCCCGAGACCAACACCGTGGCGGGCGGCGACCCGGGCGAACTCCTCGGCCTCGTGCGCTACGAGCATTGGATCCGGAACTTCCACATGGCCCAGGCGTTTGATCCGCTCTACCCGGATGAGCCGAGTGCGATTGCCCGTAAATTCGCGCTCGAACGCGAGATGCCCGAGACCGAAGTCGAGAAGCTGATGGTCGACCTGCTTGAGTCGCCCGTGCGCAAGGACATCGCGGCGTTCATGACCAAGAAGCTCGGCCGGAAGCTGGAGCCGTTCGACATCTATTTCGACGACATCGTGGAGGCAAAGCCCGCGGCCGAGCTGAACGCGGCGGTGAAGGCACGCTTCGCCGACTTGAAGGATTTCGAGCGGAAGCTGCCCATCGTGCTGCGCGAGCTCGGCTTCAGCGCGGAGGATGCCGATTTCCTCGGCACGCACATTCGCGTCGAGTTCAGCAAGGGCGCCGGCCACGCGATGCGGCCTGGACTCACCGGCTACGCGGCGTGGCTGCGCACATCGAGTCTCGAAAAAGAGATTGGTTGGGACGGCTTTGACACCGCGATGCACGAGCTCGGCCACAACCTTGAGCAACTGTGCTCGACGTACTTCGTGGCGCGGCCGGCGTTGCGCGGCGTACCGAACACGGCGTGCACGGAGGCGTTTGCATTTCTCTACCAGTCGCTCGCGAAGCGCGTCATCGGCGTCGAAAGCGCCGCCGAGGCTGACCGCCAGTTCGCCGTCGACGCGGTGGCCACGATGCTCGCCGCCTGTCAGATCGCCGGTCCCTCGCTTCTGGAACTCCGCGCGTGGCGCTGGCTCTACGCAAACCCGACGGCGACCGCAGCCGAACTCCGCACCGCGGTGCTGCAGATCGCGGACGACCTTTGGAAAACCTACTTCGAGCGCGACTTCGGCCCGGATCCGTACCGCATCCTCGCCGCGTACCAGCACATGATCGCATACCCACTGTACCTGCCGGACTACACGCTCGGCCACATGATGAGCCACCAGATCCGCTCGTACCTGCGCGGCAAGGACCTTGCCGCCGAGACGAAGCGCATCACGAGCCTCGGCTGCCTGACGCCCGACCTTTGGATGCGGAAGGCCGTCGGCTCACCCGTCTCCCCCGCCCCGCTAGCGCGGGATGCCGCGGAGGGATTGAAGGTGCTGCAGTCGACGTGAAGCGTCACCACCTCACCACACGGTGATGAGGTCGGGATACTGACGGATCAGCGGGTCCGGAGTCACGAGACACAGCCGGTGCTCCTGGGCGGTGGCGATCAGGAACCGATCAGCGGGATCGCGATGAATCTGAGGCAAAGCGGCCATGCGGAGCGCGATGGCGCCGCTCAAGGGGAGTTCCCGGAGCGCATGGATCTCGAGCGCGAGTGGAAACCAACGCTCCGGCTCGAGATCGAGGCGCAGACCGCCGTTGCGGTGCTTCCAAGCGATTTCCCAAGCGGAGAAGGCCGAGACAAACGCGTCCTCACCCGCGCCTACGATCGCCTCGCGGGCGGCACCGCTCAGGCGCGTCGGCTCGATGGCGAGCCAAAGCAAGGTGCAGGTATCCAGCAGGATCATTGCGCTTCAGGCCAAGCCTCGGGCGGCAAGGGAGCGGACGGGTCTTCCATCAGCACGCCGCCAAGACGTGGGTCGCGCCGAAAATGGTCCAGCGACTCGCCCGTGTGGGGGACCAATCGGGCGACGGGACGGCCATTCCGACACACCACCACGGTCTCTCCCCGTTCCTCCACTGCTTGAACGAGTTGGGAAAGCGACGTCTTCGCCTGATGCATATTGACCTTAATCGTCTTCATCGCGACTCGAGTAGACTAAGATTAGCTAATGTGAGAGGTCAAGCTGTTGGCCACCTATCAGCCCCCGTAGGCCCTCCGGAAGTCGTAGCGGAAGTGACCCACTCGCCCGAGTCCACCGGTTCGATAGCCCGGAAGAGGGGTTGGGCCCATTCGAACCTTCCTTCCTACTCCGGCCCCGATCCGCCGACGCGCTTCCGGACGCCGGTGTCTCCCGCTGCGGTCGAGCGGCCGGCAGCGCCGGCGAGCCTCCATTTGGGAGGCCCACCAGCCTCGGGGCCGCGTTCAGACGGCCCAGGGGGCGCGGGCGGGGCGGGTCAGCAGGGCGTTGGCCTCGGGGCGGCCGGGGAAGGTTTCGGTCACCGGGTCCCACCGGAGCGTCGTGTCGAGGCGGGCAGCGATGTAGGCGATGTGCGCCATTGAGGCGGCGCGATGTCCCACCTCCGCCGGGATGATGGTCTCACGACGGGACTTCACGCAGGCGATGAAGTCGTCCTTCTCGTCCGCGAACGGCAGCGAGAGGTCATTCGGCCCCGGCTTCCATTTCAGGAGCGCGGGGTCATGCGCCTTGAAGCCGTTGGACCGGAACCACGTGTTTTCAATCCAGCCCTCGCTGCCTTCGACGCGGACCGAGGCGCGGTCGGAATCGGTGTAGTCGATCTCGACGCCGTTGGCGTAGCGGTAGCGGACGACGAAGTTGCGCGGCACGTCCCAAAGCGAGTCGGTGGGGAACTCGGCGCGGCCGGAGACTTCGACCGGTCCGGTGTGTTCGGTGCCCAGCGCCCACTGCGCGATGTCGAGCATGTGACCGCCCCAGTTGTTGATGTTGCCGAGGTTGTAGTCGGAGATCTGGAACCAGCCGGGGCTCTCCGCCGCGATGTAAGCCAGCCCACCGCGCGGATGGTGCACCCGCGCCTGGGTGTAGGGCCGCTCGGGAGCCGGTCCCTGCCACAGTTCGTAGTTGAGGTCGGCGGGCACCGGCATCGGCGCCGGAAACCCCGGGATCGGCTCCGGGCTCCGCGGGACGGTGACGACGAGTCGACGCACCTGGCCGATGCGACCGTTGCGTACGATTTGGCAGAGACGGTGGAAGTACGGCTGACTGCGGACTTCGGTGTCGGTGCGGAAGACGCGGCCGTGCTGCGCCATCGCGTTCATGATCGCGCGGCCCTCGGCCACCGAGAGCGAGATGGGCTTTTCGAGGGCGACGTCCTTGCCGGCGCGGGCGGCGGCGACCGCCATGGCGGCGTGCCAGTGATCTGGAGTCGAGATCATGACCGCGTCGATGTCGGGCCGGGCCAGCACGTCACGAAAATCCTCATACACCGAGCATCCCCGGTAGGTGCCGCTGGGCGCGGCCTGCGCGTAGGCTGCGTCGACTCGCTGCCTGGCCTGCTCGGCGCGCCAGCGGTCGACGTCGCACACCGCCACGACCTGGACCTCGGGCGAGGCGAGGAACATCGGGAGATTGGCATAGGCCACCTGCCGGCCAGTGCCAATGAAGGCGAGATTGATGCGGTTGCTCGCGGTTACCGTCCCGCGAGCCCGGCCGGGCAAGATGAGCGGGGCGAGCACCGCCGCGGCTCCCAGTCGGCCGAGAAAACGGCGGCGGCTGACCGAGTGGCTTGAGGTACGGCTGGCGGTCTCGTGTCCATTTTGGGGTTGGCTCATGGTGGGAAAGTCGGGGGAAGCAGCGTCGGAGCCGATGGCTGAATCATGGAACGTGTCGAGGCCAGTTACGCTTCGCGCTGCCTTCGTTTCGATTTTCGACTAACAGAACCATCGTTGAGGCGCACTTTTCGCGCAAAGGCGATGCGGATGTCACCCTCATTCATTGCTCACCGGCCCACGATGTCCGCAGCCCCACCCGGGACGCCCATGTCGGTGTTGGTGTCGGCATCCTTGTCGCCGTTGCAGCGATTGGTTGCTCGTTGCCCGCAGTTCGTCGCGGGTCGCACTTGCCGTCACGGGAGCCGGCGCAGACACACTCTCAAGGTTCATCGCTCCGGCCGACCGAATACGGCCTCCATCGCCTCGGGGGCGGCGAACATCATCGCCGCGTCGTGCCCCACGCCGGCGGCTTCAACGAGGCGCCAGCTGAAAGTCCAACCGCGCTCCGCCGCCAGCGCTCGCGCGAAGGCGAAGCAGGCATGGCCGCGCTCATAGCGGCTCGCTCCCTGACGCAGGGCCGCGGCGCTGCGATCGAGGCTCTTCGCATTCGGATCCGTATCCGCCGTGCCAAGATAAAAGGTCAGCGGCGCAGCAAGGTAACGCCGCAAGCTCGCATCGTCGCTCCACTCCGTCGGCAGCGCGCCAAAGCCATAGCCAAAGTCCGCGTCCCGCGTCGGAAAGAGATGCGAACCGGGATTCGCCGCGATGATGCGCACCGGTCCTTCGGGGCGGAAGGCGGCCAGCCGCGCGAGAAACTGCCCGCCCGCGGAGTGTCCGAGATAGTAGAACGGAAGATCTGGCCTTTCCTCCTTGGCGAGGACGTCCGCCACCAGACGCGGCAAGACGGAAAACGTCCAAGCCTCCGGAGGCTGAGGCTTCCCCTCGCGCGTGATTCCTCCCCGCTGATAGCGCTCCATCGGGAAGCGTGCGCGATCGAAGAGCGGGGTTACCACGAGCGCCCGCGACCGCTCCGCGAGGTTGATCGCGAAGTTGCGGTAGTCCTCCGCGTTCCGCGCCACGCCGTGAAACACCACGATCAACGGCCCATCACGGTAGGTGGCCGGCTTGTACGCAAAGACCCGGATCGGCTCGGCACCGTTAGCAAACTCGTAGTCGGAAGAACCGATCGGCAGTGCCGTCGCGGATCGCGGCGCCGCTGAGGCCGAATCCGCCGCACGCTCCGCGGCATCCGCTGCCGCACGGACCGGAGTCCCTGAATTCGACCGAGCGGCTCGATCCCCGGGATTCGCCGAGGCCGCCACCGCAGACGCCACACTCACTGCTCCCGCGAGCACTACGAGCGCCACCTTCATCCAAGCTGTGCGCAGCGAAAGACGGTCTCTCGTCACTGGGTTCATGCGCTGGTCTCTGTCGGATCCGAAGACGAACCGGAAGACGGACTTGGGCTCGCAACCTCACTGCCTCGTTCACTCGGAGCAGGGCTCCGCGTCAGGCCCACGCTGGCCGCCGCGAGCTGCGCCGCCGCGGCATCCCGCTCCAGCGTGATGATGCACTCGAGGTGCCGGGTCTGGGGAAAGAGGTCGAAGGGCTGCACCGCGCGCACGACGTAGCCCGCGTCAAGGAAGTGCCGCAGGTCGCGCATCTGGGTCGCGGGGTCGCACGAGACGTAGACCACGGCACGCGGACCGAAACCAAAGAGTTGCGTCAGGAAGGTCTCGTCGCAGCCCTTCCGTGGCGGGTCGATGACGACAACTGTATCCTCAGAAGGATTACGCAGCCCGGAAAAAATGCGGGCCGCGTCACCGGCCTCGAATCGCGCGTTGGTGATGCCGTTGGCGGCGGCATTCTCTCGCGCGAAGGCCACGCTGCTCTCGCTGATCTCGATGCCTGTCACCTCGACGAAGGCCGGCGCCGCGGTGAGCGCGAACAGACCGCTGCCGCAATAGGCGTCGACGAGATAACGCGCCCCGCTCGCCGCCGCCTGCTCGCGCACGTAAGACGTGAAGGCTGGGAGGATGAACGGGTTGTTCTGAAAGAAGTCGCGGGCAAGGAAGCGCAGACGAAGGTCTCCGACCGTCTCGACGACCACGGCGTCATAGTCCGTCGTCACCACGCCCGATGCATCGCGCAGCAGCAGGGTCGCGCCGCGCTGGTAGCCGCCCGCGGCGGCGCGGGCGCGCACCTCCTCGCGCAACGGCCCCAGGCGCTCATTGATGGCGTCGGTGGCGATGGCGCAGCGCGGGACATCGAGGATGTCGAAGCGCGTGCCCTGCCGGAGGAACCCGATCGCTGGAGGCACGGCGGGATCGCGCGGCGCGGCGAAGTGCGGCGTGATCTTCGAGCGGTAGCCCCACTCCCGGGGCGAGCCCTGCACCGGAGCCACCGGGAACGATAGCCCAGCCATGTGCTCGAGCAGTTCGGCAACCTGACGCCGCTTCCACTCCAGCTGGGCCGGGTAAGCGAGGTGTTGGTACTGGCAACCCCCGCATCGTCCGTACAACGAGCACGGCGCCGTCACACGGTCCGGCGAGGCCACTAAAACCTCCAGCAAGTCCGCCTCGGAGAAGTTGCGGTGATTGCGGAACACGCGGGCCCGCACCCGTTCCCCGGGCAGGGTGAAAGGGACCATGACGACCCAGTTGTCGATCGCCCGCCCCTCGGGACCTGGGCGCGAGAAGCGGCCCAGCCCGGAGCCCAGGTTGGTCAGGGTGCTGATCTCCAACTCAATCTCCTCGTGATAGGAGAAAGGAAGGTCGTTGAATCGCGGCTTCTTCTTGCCCACGGCTCCACGTTTCGATCCCGGGGAGGAATTCACAACGCCAAATCCGCTCCGCGTCAGACGCCCAGCGCCGGCAACGGAGCAGAGGCCCGCGGCGAAGGTTCCATCCCGTCAGTAGCTGACGCACGCCTGCGGCCACGCGAGGCATCGCGAACGGCATCCGGGAGGCCGTCCGCCGGAACGCGGCTTCGCATCGACAGGCGAACGCAGCTCTGACTCCGTCGGCTGCGAAGCAGGCTGGCCACGTCGGGTGGAACCACTAGCGTGACCGCTTGTGGACCTGACCACCGAGAAGATCTCCAGCCTGCAGAACCCGCGCGTGAAGCACTTGGTGCGGCTGCGCGACCGCCGGCCGCGCGACGAAGCCGGCGTGTTCCTCGTCGAGGGCTACCGCGAAATCCGTCGTGCCCTGGAGAAGGGTGTCGCCTTGCAGGAAGTCTATTTCTCGCCGGAATGGTTTCTCGGCGAGAACGAGCCCGCCCTGCTGGAGGAGGCGCGGCGGCGCGGCGCGGCACTCTTCGAGCTCTCCAAGGACGCCTTCGCCAAGGTCGCGTACCGCGAGCGGCCCGATGGCCTTCTCGCCGTGGCTCCGCAGTGGCGGCGCTCCCTCGCGGAACTCACGTTACCCGCCGTCCCGTTCTTGCTGGTCGTTGAATCGATCGAAAAACCCGGCAATCTCGGCACGATCCTGCGCAGCGCGGATGCCGCCGGATGCGATGCCTTGATCGTCTGCGATCCCATCACCGATCTGTTCAACCCCAACGTCGTCCGGGCCTCCACCGGCGTCCTGTTCTCCGTGCCCTGCGTGGTCGCCTCCAGCGAGGAGGTCCAAGCCTGGCTCCACACCCGGGGCATCCGCAGCATCGCCACCACGCCGGCGGCCACGACCCTGTACACGGACGCCGATCTGACGGGCCCGTTGGCCGTGGTGATGGGCAGCGAACAGTACGGCCTCAGTGAGTTCTGGCTGAAGCATGCCGACCTGCCGGTGCGCATCCCGATGGCCGGGCAGGCCGACTCGCTCAACGTCGCCATGGCGACCATCATCACGCTCTTTGAAGCGGTGCGTCAGCGCACCGCCCACCGCTGACCCGGATCACCGGAAAAGAAAGCGTTGCCGCGACCGGCAATTTGCAAAAGCTCTCCCCCGCCCTTCCACCATGTTCCAGGTCACCTTTTCCGAGCAGGCGATCAGCGAACTGAACAAGCTCGACAAGCTCGCGCAGCTTGAAGCGGTTGAGCCCATCAGTGGACTCCGGGCCGCGGACCTCGAGAAACCCCGCGAACCACTCGGCCGTTTCCATCGCGGCGGCGAGACCCTGTACCGCCTCCGGTCCGGCGACCACCGCTTCTATTTCGACATCCAAGCGAACACCCTGTTTGTCCGCTACATTCTCCATCGTAATTCGTTGGAGGACTTCCTCTTGCGAAATAAGCTGCCGGTGACGGAAACGCAGTTGGTGGAGCAGCATTCCAAGTTTTGGAAGTACTTGGAGTCCCTCACCAAGAAAGCCGGATAAACCCGCGAGATTCCTCCCATGGCTGATCCAGTGCGTACTGCCCAGGACGACGACTCCGACCCGAATGAGGTGGTCCCGACGGGTGTGGAGGATCGCGAGAATCCGTATTCGGTGACGGCAGCGAGCCGGATTTACTTCCTGCCGAACCTGATGACGGCCGGGAATCTCTTCTGCGGCTTCACGTCGGTGATCCGCTGCATTCAGGCGAACTACGAGATGAAGCAGGCCGCGGTGATCACCGGGTCGGCGATCGACCTCTACAAGCAGGCGATTTGGCTGATTTTCGGGGCGGCGGCGTTCGACATGCTGGACGGTCGGTTGGCGCGCATGGGTGGGCGGGAGTCGCTGTTCGGGGCGGAGTTCGACTCCCTCGCCGATGTCGTTTCCTTCGGGATCGCGCCGGCGCTGTTGGTGTTCTTCCTGATCCTCTCTCCGACCCAGGGCTACCCCGTCTTCCGGGAGATTGGCTGGGTATTCGCGTTCATTTACCTCCTCTGCGCAGCCGTTCGCCTCGCGCGGTTCAATGTCATTACCAACCCCTTGTTGGCCCGAGCGAAGACCGAGACCAACAAAGATTTCGTCGGGCTGCCCGTCCCCGCCGCCGCCATCACCGTGGCGAGCCTCGTGCTCTTTCTCCTGAGCTTGGCGGAACAGGACCGCGCACTGCACCGCTGGGCGCTGGTTCTTCCCGCGCTGCTGGCGATCATCGCGATCCTCATGGTAAGCACGGTCCGCTACCCCAGTGGCAAACAAGTGGACATGCAGACGACGACGCGGCTGACGCGTTTTGTGACCCTGCTGTTCTGCGTGGCGGCGGTGATCGTGTTCAAGGAAGTGGGCCTCTTGGTGGTGACGCTCGGCTATATCGGTTTTGGCCTGGTCCGGCACCTTCGGCGCAGCCTGCTGCCAAAGACTCCACCGGCCGCATGACGACGGGATCGAATTCTTTGTGAACAACCTGTCGGTCCCTCGCGTACAGTTTGGAGCCGGTGAAGAACCGGATACTTTCTCGGTACTTCCGGGCAAGTTCTTCACGGTCTCCGACAGGGGTTCCCTGTGGGGGTTTTCAGAGTGGGACAAGGAAGAAACCGCGGGGTTGTTGGTCCTTTCCTGACCCCATAATAAGACTGCTGCTAATTACTTATTGAATAAGGTATCACTTAGCCTTTGTTAACGACTCGGCACCACGTGCCTCGCGCCCCATGAAATTCAAGATCAACCGCGATCATTTCAGCAACGGTCTGGCTCAAGTCCTCAACGTCGTTGGTTCCAAGACCACGATGCCTATCCTGAGCAACGTGCTGATCGAGGCTGAAAAGGACTTCATCTCGTTGACCACCACCAACCTCGATCTCGGCATCCGCTGCCGGATCAAGGCGGAGGTCAAGGAAGGAGGAGCTGTGACGCTGCCGGTGAAGCGCCTGGCGACGATCGTGCGCGAACTGCCGAATCTTGATGTCTCGTTCGATGCCTCGCCGAACCATCAGGTGAAGCTGGCCTCGGGTGGATCGAATTTCCGCATCATGGGCATCGGCAAGGAAGAGTTCCCGCCGCTGCCGGAGTTCGGTGACGAGAAGTCATTCACCCTCGACCAGCCGGAGCTGGTTTCGATGCTCAAGAGCGTTTCCTACGCGCAGAGCAGCGACGAGACGCGGTACATCCTCAACGGCGTTTACTTTGCCTTCCGCGATGGGAAGTTCTCGCTCGTGGCGACCGATGGCCGCCGCCTGGCCCTCATCGCGAAGGAAATGGAGATCCCGGCGACGAGTGCCGGTGCAATCATTCTGCCCGCGAAAACGGTGTCCGAGCTGCTCCGCATGCTCGACAAGGGCGAGAAGGTGAAGATCGATTTCAGCGACCGCCGGTGTTCGTTCCAGATCGGAACCGACAAGGACTCCAGCGGCCTGATCGACTCGATCTACCTCTACTCGAAGGTCGTGGAGGGCAACTACCCGAATTACCAGCAGGTGATCCCGAAGGAGACGCACCAGCGCATCAAGCTCGAGCGCGAGCTCCTCCTGCAGTGCATTCACCGTGCTGCCCTCGTCACGAGCGAGAAGGCGAACTCCGTGAAGCTGAAGCTGAGCAGCAACCTGCTCGAGATCACGGCGCAGAGCCCGGACTTCGGCGAGGCGCATGAATCGATGGCGATTTCCTACAGCGGACCGGAACTCCAGGCTGCCTTCAATCCGAGCTTCCTGATGGACCCGTTGAAGGCTCTCTCCAAGGACGAGGTCTTCTTCGAAGTGAAGGACGAGGTGAGTCCGGGCGTCTTCAAGACGCTCGAGAACTTCATCTGCGTCATCATGCCCGTCCGCTTGAGCTGATCGCTCGGTCTTGGTGGCGGCAACGCCTCCTACGATGCTTGAGGCCTACGTCCTGTTCGGCGCTATCGTGGCGTCGTTGATTCTCACCCAGCTCAACCAACGGCTGGCCTCGCCGGTGCTCGCGATCTTCAATCGCTGGCTCCGCTGGCTCGTCTTCAGTCTGGGGGCAGCCTCGGTTTGCACGCAGTTCGAACTCATCGATCGCCCGTTCTGGGTGCTGTTGGTCGGCTTCGTGCTGATCTACTTCCTGATCGAAACCGGCTATCGTTGGCTGGAGATTCATGCGCTGAGCGTAAGCCCCATGCCGCTCTTCCCGCGTTTTGCGGTCAATTCCAGCGGCGAGGAATGGCCCACCCACCCCCGCCTGCTCACGCTGCGCGAATGGCTCCGGCAGCAGGGTTTCCGGCCCCTCCAGTCGCTCAAGGCCGAGGTCGGGTCGGGCATCTACCTGCGCACCTCCGTCTATCAGGACGCCACCGGGAACCTGCGGGTGCAGATCACGTTCCTACCGCAACCCGGCGGTGGCATCACGGTCTGCCACACGTTTTCCTCGCAGACCACCGAGGGGGACCGGATCGTGACGGATAATCTCTTCCTGCCGTTCGGCGGTTTCTACCCGGAGAACTGGTTCGTCGAGCGCCATCCTTGGACGCGCTCGGCCGCCCGGCTGCGCCAACGCCACGAGCAGCGAGTACGCGCGGTCCACGCGCCGCTGGCCCCGTGGGATCTCGAACCTCTTGGCGATCTCAATCAGCAGCAACGCGAGGTCGAGCGGATCAACACCGAACTCGGTTTTCTCCTGCCACACGCGGAACGTGAGGAAAATGGGAAGATCTCCCACGAGGGTCGCTACCGGGTCTGGAAGGAAGTCTGGCTGCTCAACTACTTCGGCATCGCGTCGCGCTACTGACGCGGCGTCCTCCGCTGAGGCGTTGCCATCCCTCTTCGACCACGCCAGCGTCAGGGCATGGATCGGTTGCGGCCACAGCTGAAGAAGCCGAGTTTCCCCATCAGCGAGGGTCTGCGCAGCTACCTCCAGCGCTACCGGCGCGAGCGCGCCCTGCCGGTCACCTATGATCGGCTGCGCCACTTTACCGAGGCCGCGCCGCTGGTGGATTCGTTCGGGAAGCCGACGCTGTGGGAGACGGTCGTCTACGACCGGATCGAGATGGAATCCCTCAACGAGGATCTCAAGCAGATCTACGCCCTCATCCGCGTCGACGGCGATCTCTCCGTGATGCGCCATCTCTACGTCGACCGCGTCGACTTCTGCTCGTTCGGCAATTCCGCACCGTTTCGTATCCGTCTCGTCAATCCGTTCAACGACAACGCCGACTACTATTACATCAAGCGCGCCGACGCCTCGCGGGTCTACGGTCTCGAGCTGGAGCACGTGCTGTCGCCGAACCGCCTGAACTACCTCACCCACGGCCCGACGCTGGTCGAGGAGCACATCGCGGGTCTGCCGGGGGATGTCTTCATCCAGCGCTGGCTGGACAGTCCGGAGCTGCGTCCCATCCGCATCGCCAAGGAATTGGTAAAGTTCAATGAGCGCTGCTTCGTGCGGCTGCTGGGCGACATGCGGAGCTACAACTTCGTCTTCGTCGTCACGCCCGACTTCGAGGGCGCCCAGGTGCGCATCCGCGCGATGGACTTCGACCAGCAGAGCTACGAGGGCCGCATGAACTTCTACCGGCCGCAGTTCTTCCGCGAGAACCAGCCACTCGCGCTCTTCTGCGTCCAGCACCTGAATCTTGAGACCGCCCGCCAGTACCAGCGCGAGGAACAGGTGCTGATGCTGCAGCGCGCCGCCGTCACCGAGGAGCGGCTGAGCTTTCTGCTCCGCGTGATGTCGGCCGATCCACTCTCCCCACCCGAGAATCTCGAGATGCTTAGGGAGTCCCTCGCCGTGCACTACGATTGGCCCGAGTTTCTCGATTGCGGCTCCATGGGCGGCCTCGTCCGCGAGAGCCTCGCAGCCATCCGGGTGCGCGTGCGCGACCAGGACCGCGCCGCGCCGTTCGGATTGGAATAATCGGAGGAAGTCTCGGCGTGACGGCTGGGTTTGGCCACCGTACGCTCCGGCTTCGTTTCCTTACTCCCCATGGTCAAAGGCCAGAAAGTCGTCTGTGTGAATGATACCTTCCCCGCGTTCATCCGCGCGCTCTACCAGCAGTTGCCGGTCAAGGGGGACACGTACACGATTCGCGAGGTGTTCCTCGGCCGCGAGAAGGTCGTCAAGGGGGGCGACACGGCGACGGTCGGGCTGTTGCTCGAGGAGCTGAAGAATCCGCCGGACCCGTTCCACCAAGGTAAGCAGGAGCTTGGGTTCACGTCCGAACGGTTCGCGCCGCTGGACGAACTGCCGCCCGAGGAGGAGGAGGAATTCGAGCTCGTGGGCGCCGGGGCGAAGAAGGAGAAGCATCTCCCGTTCGAGGTCGGCGTGGGCGGGAATAATTGACGGCCCGCCGCTCCGCGATCCGGCTCAGGTGCTCCGTCCGGCCGCGATCGCGGCGCCGTCGGTTGTTGGAGCGATTGAGATCACGCCACGGCGTACGGGGCGCCTGCTTCGGTGCGACCGTGTCAGCGACGAGTCTGGCGGGCTCTATTCGATCCGGCCTTCGTCGAAGTCCATCAGGTCCGGGACGCTGCGGATCTCACCGATGCGGTCTTCACAGCCCATCGCCTTGAGTGCCGTCGCAAGAAACTCTTGTCCGGCGGTGGTCATCCCCTTCTGGCAGAGCTCGCGATTCCAGCGGTGCGCCCGCGGGTCCGCCGGAAGGATCTCGCTCAGGCGGCGCGCGAGATCGGCGTCATCCGTCGCTGCGAACACCGCCGCTTCCACCGCCGCCGGTTCGATGCCGAGATGCTGACAAAGAAAGCGGTCGAGGCCGCGCTTGTAGTTCTTCGCGTAGCTTGCGGGGAGAGCGCCGTGCTCCTTCACGTAGCGACACTTCGCGAGGAAGCGCGGAAAATAAAGCAGCCCGGTCGCAGGATCCGGGATATAAGGCGACGGGAGTGAGGTGAGGACCTCACCCGTGGAACCGGGGATGGGCTTCGACGGCATCGGCGACCAGGCGGCAGCTTGGGTGGTGCCGACTCAGTGCGTCGACAGGCGACGCTCGCGGGCCACAAACCAGCGCGGCGCGCCCGAGTCGTCGACGATCGGGGTGATTGCGACGTCGACCTGGTAGACGCTGCCGTCCTTGGCGTAATTGGAGAGGGTCTCGCGGCAGGGCTGGCACTCGCGCAGGGCGGTGCGCATGCGCGCGACGGCGGCGCGATCGGTCGCCGGGCCTTGCAGGAGCTCGCCTGGCTTGCGGCCACGCAGCTCTGCGAGGGAGTAGCCACACATGCCGGTGAAAGATTCATTCAGCCACTCCACCCGGCCTTCCGGACACGTGACCACCAGTGCGTCCGGGGGCGGAGGGCATGACGTCGCACCGATGCTCTGGAGGATGCGTTCGCGCAGGGGCGCCGGCGGCTCCACCGCCAGGGGGGCCTGGGACAGCACGAGCTCGGCTCCGACCGCCTGAAGCCGCGATACCTCGGCGCGCGCGCCCTCGTGGAACTCCAGCACCAGCTCAAAGGCCTCCCGTTCGGCAACGGTCATCGCACCAGCCACATACAGCGCGGCGCGTTCATTGAGGAATTCGAGTGGCATCGCGGAAACCGATAATCAGGAGCCGCTTCGGGTCAAGCCGGGGGCTCGAATCAGGCCCGGGCGGGTGGAGTCCGGACGACCAGCGAGCGGATCTCCGTCATGTCCTCGATCGCGAATCGGACGCCTTCGCGGCCAAGCCCGCTGTCCTTCACGCCGCCGTAGGGCTGGTTGTCCGCGCGGAACGAGGGCACGTCGCCGACCACCACGCCTCCGACTTCCAGCTCATCCCAGGCTTGCTGCACTTTGTAGAGGTCGCGGGTGAAGATCCCGGCCTGCAGGCCGAAGGCGCTCGCATTGGCCAGCGCGACCGCTTCGTCGAAGGTGGAGTAGGGAATCAACACCGCCACCGGCCCGAAGGCTTCCTGCGCACAGATCGGTAGGCTCGCCGGCACGTTCTCCAGCAGGGTGGCCGCCAGCACGGCGCCGTCCCGGCGACCGCCGCAAAGCACGCGCGCGCCGGCCCGCCGTGCCGCTTCGATCCACGACTCCAAGCGCTTCGCCTCCGCCTCCGCGATCATCGGACCGACGACGGTTTCCTCGCGTTTCGGGTCCCCGGCGACCAGTGCCGACGCGCTCCGCACCAGGCGTTCCCGCACCGTCGCGTAGATTGATTCATGGATCAGGATTCGCTGAACGCTGATGCAGCTTTGGCCCGATTGAAAAAAGGCGCCGAAGGTGATGCGGCGCACGGCGTCGTCGAGGTCGGCCCAGTCCGGCTCCACGATGCAGGCGGCGTTCCCGCCGAGTTCGAGGACGACCTTCTTCTTGCCAGCGCGCGCCTTGAGCGCCCAGCCGACGTCGGGAGATCCGGTGAAGCTGAGCAGCTTGAAGCGCTCGTCCGTCGTGAAGAGATCCGCTCCCTCGCGGTGGCAGGGCAGGATCGAGAAGGCGCCTGGTGGCAGAGCGGTCTCCGCCAGCACTTCACCGATGAGCAACGCGCCGATAGGGGTGCGGCTGGCCGGCTTGAGGACGAACGGACAGCCGGCAGCGATGGCGGGAGCGATCTTGTGGGCGGCGAGGTTGAGCGGGAAGTTGAAGGGTGAAATCAGCGAGCAGGTCCCGATCGGCACGCGGCGGAAGGAACCGCGGTAGCCGCGCGTGCGCGGGGAAATCTCCAAGTTCATCACTTCCCCGCCGATCCGGACCGACTCCTGCGCGGCGAGGCTGAAGGTGTCGATCAGTCGCGTGACCTCGCCCCGGCTGTCGCGGATCGGCTTCCCTGCCTCAAGGCAGAGAGCCCACGCCAGTTCCTCGGCGCGTGCGGTGAAGCGCGCGACGCAGTGATCGAGCACGGACTTCCGCACATCGGGGGGCAGGCGGCGCATCGGACCTTCCGCCGCGACCGCTGCGGCGATCGCGCGGTCAATCGTCGCCGCGTCCGCCAGCGCCACCCGGGTCGCCGTCTCTCCCGTGAACTTGTCCACCACCGCGAGATCGCGGTTCGGAGATTCGGGCCGGTTGGCGACATACAGCGGGAACGATTCAGGCAGGACAAAGCTCATGGTGGTTGGACGCGGGTCGGCGGGGTGATTCAGGGTCAGGCGATGCGAGAGGAAGCCGCGTTGGTCGCGTGCGGTGGGGCCGTTCGAAGTTGTACGGTTAGAGCCAGCCAACGTGTACCAATAAATCAAATACAACGACCGCCGTCGACCTCGAGGCAGGATCCGGTCACGAAGGCTGAGGCAGGATCGGCGAAGAAGAGTGCGGCGTTCGCGACATCGCTGGGCTGGCAGAGGCGGCCGAGTGGAATGGTCGCGAGGAAGCGCGCGCGGTTCTCCGGGGTGTCGGCCGCACCCATAAACGTGGTGAGCAGCGGGGTCTCGGCGATGGCTGGGTTGATGCAGTTGGCGCGGATCTTGTCCGGTGCGAGTTCGACCGCGAGGGACTTGGTGAGCAGCACGACTGCGCCCTTGGTGCCATTGTACCAGGACAGGCCGGGGCGCGGTCGGACGCTCGCGGTGGAGCCGATGTTGATGAAGCTGCCGCTGCCCTGTCGGCGGAAGATCGGCACGCAGTGCATGGCGGAGAGGTAGATGCTCTTGACGTTGACCTGGTAGAGACGGTCGAACTCGGCCTCGGAGACCGAGAGCATGGGCTGATTGGCGTGGCTGATCCCAGCGTTGTTGACCATCACGTCGATGCGGCCGAAGCGGGCGAGTGTCTCGGCCACGAGCCGGGCGAAGTCGGCGGAAACCGTGACATCCATCGCCACGGCGAGCGCCTCACCGCCGGAGGTGCGGAGAGCGAGGGCGACGCGTTCGGCGGCGTCGGCGTTGCGGTCGGCGATCACGACCTTGGCGCCCTCACGCACGAACGTGTGGGCGATGGCCTCGCCAAATCCGGAGCCGCCGCCGGTGACGATGGCGACCAGCGAGTTCAGTCGGCCCGAGGAGGGTGCGTCCGCGCGCGGCGCGGACACCTGCGAGGGAGGGGTCTGGGGCATGGGGCCATCCAAGGCCGTCGGTCCCGGGACTTCCAAGGAAATTCCCCTGGTAAGGTGACGTGCCCGGAGGTGGTGGCGGAAGGTCCGACGGATCCGTGTCGGCACGGATCAACTGCTTCCGCGCAGCCAGCCGCGGAGACACGCCAGCACCCGGCCGGAGTACCGCCCGAGACCTCCGCGCAGATTGAGGAAGTGTCCTCCGAGGCGAATCCAGGTTCCACCGAAGATCAGGCGCAAGGGCAGGCTGCGCCACGCGGAGCGGCCCAGCCGCGCCGTGCGCAGCTCGAAGTCGCCGCTCGGTCGCACCGAGCGCAACTCGGCTTGCGCGGCCACCAGCAACCACCAGTACTCTCCGTACAGAGCAGTCCTCAGCCGCTGCGGCATGATGCCATAGTCCAGCTGACCCGATTCCCACAGCCATGTACCCGCGCGCGGACGAAAGCGCGCGAAGTGGAAGAACACCAGCGGCCGGCCGTCCACTTCCAGCGGTGCACCCTTCGAGTGCGGGATGTGATAGGTGGAGCCCGCCCAGTTCCAGGGCGCGGCGTTCACGCCAGGGTCATCGAGGATGAGCAGGCGCTTCCCCAGCCTTTCCGGCCACGCATTCAGGTAACCCTGGTCGGCGTAGCGCTGTCCGTCCACGCGATCGTGACACCACTCGAGGCACGACGCGCGCCACTCGTCGAGGATTTGCCGCGCCGTTTCATCGTTGGCGAAGCTGAGGACCCCCACGTTGAAAGTCCCGTGCCTTTCGTAGTGTTTGAGCCACGGAGGAAAGCGATGGGCGGTGACCATGACGCTTGCGCTGGCGGCTTCCATCGCCGCGAACATGCCGGTGGGCCGGCTGAAGCAGGCCAGATCCGCGTCGAGGTAGGTCACCCGGCGGATGTAGCGCTGGCTGGCGAGGATCCACCTTGGCCAGCACGGTGAGAGCGTGAACAGGTATTCGGGCCAGGAACGCTGGGAGCGCATGGCGAGCAGTTCCGGATCCGCCGCCTCGAGTTCCGCCAAGGGGACGACGCGGAGAAACGTATCGCCGAGTGCGCGCAGCGCGTCCGCCGTCTCGTCATCTAGTGCGAGCACCCAGAGCGCCGCGTCAGGATCGTGCCGCGCGACCGAACGCCACAGCGCCACCCCCTGCACGAGGAAGCCGCGGTCGAAGTAGGTGCAGTAGTGGTTCATCTAGCCGGATCGACTCAGTCGCCGCCATAGCCATCCGGGCAGCGCGCAGAGCATCGAGGCACGCAATCGGAACGCGCTCGCGTGAGCAAGACGTGGAAAGAGTGAGTCACCAAACTGTCGATTTCCCTGAGCGGCCAGTTCGAGCGCATGCCCGTGCTGACCCATCAGTGTGGCCCCGATCCACGCCGCGAGGAGTGTACGTCGCGTCGCCGGAGGACCAAACAGCCCGGTCTCGCGCACAAAGCAGAGGTTGGCCCATGCTGGCGCCGCCGGACCCAGTCGCCGGGCCCAGCGCGCGGCCCGAGGACCGAGTGCGGCGGCCAGTTGCTCGGGTGATCCCTTGACGGCCTTTCCAAGGGTGACATTGGCCAGCCAAAACGGCTCCGTCTGCATCGCCTGCAGGACGTCTGCGAGCTTGTCCTCTCCTAGGTAAGCGTCGATCAGGCCGGGCTCGAATTCGACCACGGCCATCTGCTCGCGCCAGGCTGCTGGAAGGCTGCGGTAGATGGCCAGATCTAGGCCCTGAGTGTCACACTTCAGCCAGTCGATGTATTCGACCCCATGGGCCGCCAGTGCAGCCGTCAATGACTCCGCGGGTAGGTGCACCGTCTGCTCCACGGCGAAAAAGTCTGCGAACGACCAGCTGGCCAGCCGATCCGACCTCGGTGGAAGCATGCTCGAACACTGGGGAGACCGTGTGAGATGCAGCACCTGGGGTCCATCGGGTGACTGGGGCGTTACCAAATGGCGTCCTAGAATCCAGCGGTGGAAGCGAGCGGTCGCGCCGGCTAGGGCAGCGGTGTCACGAGCATCCGGTTCGAAGCCGACGCCGATTGCCTGCCGCGCGATTCGGCGCCAGCGTCGGTGCACGCCGCCGGCAGCTCCGATATCCACGAGAACAAGCGGTTGATTCCGGAACTCCGGCTCCCGGAGAACGTGATCGATCATGCTCATGGGTGATTCTTCCGTCGCCAATACAGCGACCGAAATTGCGCCCCGGCGGGAGCCGGTGCCGGTTCCTCCAAATCATGCGTCAGTTGATACTCTGGCGTGAGGAGCAGCATGAGTTGCTCCGCTTCCAGAAACCAACAGGGATAGCTCGCCCGATAGATGGACGGGGGGACTCGTTGCAGCGTAAGGCGCGGTTGGCCCGTAGTTGAAAAGAGCGTCCGCTCAACCAGCAGCAGACGGGGCCGCAGCGTTACCAGCTCCTTCAGGACTTGGAGGGGATCTGGCACGTAGCTGAGTGAGCTTCCGAGCAGCACGACCTCCGGTGGCCGCCCGGCCGCGGTGACGGCGTCAGGGATCGTCTCATGGAATCGAAGAACCTCCGTCTCGAAGGCACGCTTTCCAGCCGCGACGAAGTCCGGCTGTTCGATGATGGACCAGCGCAAGTCGCCGAGCGCCGACAGCACCTCACGGTGGGGGTGGTAGGTGCTCCCAAGCGAACCGCCGAAGTCGAGGACGTGGAGCCGACCGCCCGACGCGGCCGCTGCTTCGCGGAGCAGCGGTAGCGCCGACCAGGGTTCCGGCGCATGCGGGAAGGCAACCCCGTCGCGCTCGAATCCGGCCTGGCCGGTCACAACGTGCTGAGTCGATTGTTCGATCTGGCGCAGGATCTCCGGCCGATCATACCCGGCGCCGGCGTCCCGGGCGTCCGCCCAAGTGGCGAAATCACCCTCCCAGCGCACACGAAGGAAACGCTGTTGATAGGCGGCGACGACACGGTTCGGGAGGAGTTTCCGTAGCGCACGCTTCAATCGCGGAACGAGTGGGTTTTCCGCCCGTGTTGCGGCGACCCACAATCCACGGCACGCGGGGTGTTCTTCGAGCGAACTCGGTACT
>JACCDG011321723.1_pt1 | contig 29031 bp, 23 predicted proteins | sample 7442471 | NCBI WGS metagenome assembly JACCDG01 (sample SAMN15323444, study PRJNA562643) | freshwater metagenome | isolation source: river surface water | place: USA:Blue River Watershed | collected 2017-08-17 | reverse complement strand
CATAAATGCGCGCGGAATCGCCACCTCTACCTCCATCCCCACCACGTCCACCCGCCCCACCTTGTTCTCCAGGTGCACCATCTCCTGGTTCGGAGATGCACCGGTGCATCATCTTGAGACCAAGCAGGTGTTGAAACGCCACCATCTTGAGAATCACGTTGTCGCTGGCTAAATCTTTTTTGAGCTTCCAGGCGATATGTCCGCAGCTACAAACCACGTCGGCCTTCTCGTGAGTTCCCATTGCGATTCGGCCTTCTTTTCCGAGCTTTCCAGGATGGCCGGTAAAACCGTCAACCCCATACCCACCATTCTGACCACGTCCGTAGATGTAGAGAGTTCCGCGTCCCGTTTTTGCAGTTAAAAAAATTCGGCCGCCATTCTTTCCAGGCGTTCCCGGTGCAGCGGATGAATCTTCAGAGAAGGGTTCAATCGCGCCTTCGTCAGAAATAATCTCGTTTGCTTCAATTCTAAGATCAGAGCCGTTAGTCACGATGCGGCCGTCTCTAGATAGAATGAGGCGATTCACAACGAGGTACTGGGCCGAAGAGAATTCGGTCGGCTCTTGAATAATCAGATCCTTAAAACTGGTCGCGCCCGGCTGCGTCTGGTCCTTCTTGGCACATCCCTGAGTTAACAGGACCAGGGCAAACACAACGAACCAGACCAAAGCTACGAAAGAAGCCTGTAACGTATCCATCAAACGTCGTTGTTCGACAGGGTTGCTCCACAATTTCTTCAGTGAATTAAACACGCGCATTTTCTCCCTCCGGGTTTAGTTTTGTTTCGAGATCCTTCTCGGATAGAATTTCCCGAAGGCGCTCCATATAGCGCTGCATTCGCTCTTCATGCTTTGAAAGGAGCGGATTCTTGCGTCGCTCTTCTTCCGATACTTGCGAGAGCATCCGCTCTAAATGCATTTCAATCGCTTCAAACATTTCCAATTCCTCGTTCATGAGTTACTCCGTGGCCTCAAAGAGAAGGCTCTCTACTTGTTCAATGGTCAGAAGAAGCTCGGGATTCGAGGAGCATTCATCCAAGCTGAGAAACGAGCACCAATCGAAGAAAGCGCATTTGATTTTTTGATAGAGAACCTTTTCCACCCGAACCTCCGTTCATGTGTTGATTTGAGGGGAGTGCATTTCAACGCGCGTGCCACTTGGCACAATGGAGACAACAGCGCGACTTAATTTGGATTTTGATTTTCCAAGGTTGTGGAACAGAGAAATCAATGTCCGAAGATTCGGGTGAGATCTCGGAATGATTATGTTGATCATGGGGTTAGGGAAAATTCGAACATCCGGACACCGAACATCCGGACATTTGAGGCGAGAAAACGGGGCACGGATTTGATTGTCCGGAACCCGGACAAAACGGAAAAAACTGCGGGAACGTAACTACTTAGGCTGCGGATAACGTCACTGTGGGGCGTTAAATGTCCGGCTCTCCGAGCAATTCACTGGTCGGTCCATTTTCAATCTAATTTCAAAGGCTTAAGGCGGTGAAGGCAGGGAAAACGCCTGCGTTTTATCCGGCTTCCCGGACATTAAATGCCCCAAAAACGCCCCGTTTTCACCTGTCTTCGCGACTCGTCTACGAAGAAAACACTCCCACTTTCAGCGATTTAGGCGGGTTGCTCCGGATCGATTCACTTGTTGGCCCGTTGGTTGCTCTATTGAACTCCGACGCATTCGAGCGTCCAGGAGGCTTTCGTTCGATGAAACAGAGATTGCTACTCGTAGATGACTCCAAGATCTTCTTGGACCTCACGAGCAAATTTCTCCGCGAGAAAGGTTTCGAGGTCGATACCTCGATCTCGGGCGAGCTCGCGCTCGAACAAATGAGGAAGGCACGCGTTTCCTACGCCCTCGTCGTCTTGGATTACGCTATGGGCGAACAGAACGGCGCCAACACCGCTCGTGAAATCCTGACAGAGTTTCCCGAGCAGTACATCGTCATGTGCTCAAGCGATATGTCTCGCGAAACGCTCCAAGAGAGCTGGAAAGCGGGAGCTGTTGAGTTTGTAGATAAAGGCGCAAGTCCAGAAGAACTCCTGGAAGTCATTCGCACGTGGTGCAACAAATATAGCGAGAACAAGGTCGCATTCTTACCGCCTCCTCCTAATGAGAATGCCAAGAAAATTACTTCAATCGGACTTGTCGGAGCATCCACTGCGATGGCTCGCGCGGCCGATTTGGTTCTGAAATACCGTGACCAAAAGGGCAACGTCCTCGTTCTGGGAGAATCGGGAACAGGTAAAGAAAGAGTCGCTAAGGCTCTCCATCACAATAACAATCATCCCTTTCGAGCCGTGAACTGCGCTACCTATAACGGTGAGGCGACCCTTATGGAGTCGGAGCTATTTGGTATTGAGAAGGGCTCCTTCACAGGTGCTACTCACGATAAGAAGGGGGTCTTCGAAGAGGTCGGACGTGGAACGATCTTTCTCGACGAGGTCCATACTCTTAGTCTCCGTGCCCAGCAGAAGCTATTGCGGGTCCTGCAAGAGCGCATGGTCCGTCCTGTCGGAAGCACTCGTGAATACAAGGTTCACTTCCGGCTCGTAGCTGCGGCGAAACCTAACCTGGAAGACCTCGTTGAAAAAGGCGAGTTTCTCGCGGATTTGTATTTTCGACTGAACGTTTTGAAGATCGAGGTTCCCTCTCTAAGGGAACGCCCCGAGGATGTGCCGATTCTGGCAGCTTACTTTGCCGGTGTTCATGCTGCTAATCCAGACAAGCCGAAACAATTTCTCTCTAAAACGATGGCTTATCTCCAAGGTTACTCCTGGCCGGGAAACGTCCGAGAGCTTGAGAACACCGTTGAACAATTGTGCGCGACAGTTAGCTCAGATTTGATTCAACCCGACGATCTTGATGCGAAGTTTTTCCAATCGTCGGTTATTCGGCAGGTGAACTCGGTCAATCTTTTCCGCAGACAAGTCGATTCAATGACGCGCGAAATGGTAGTTAAAGCCATTCAGGAAACTCGGTCTCAGCGAGCTGCCGCTCGGAAATTGGGAATACCGGCCAGTACCTTTCATGACTTGCTAAAGCGATTTGGCCTCAACGGCGGGAAACGTGGCCGCAAACCGTCGATTCGAGTCGGGGGTGAGCGGTGAAGTACGCCATTTTTGTAATCGCTCTTTTCCTGTTTCCGTTCCAGGCGCAGGCAAAGAGCGTTCGTATCGCTGGAATCTATCCAAACAACCTGAGAGGGCATCTGAACTGCACCTGTGGTTTGGAGGCAGCATGCATTACGGACGCCGCAATTAAACAGGCCCAGTCGGAAGGCATGGATATAGATTTCAAGCTGGTCAACAAGGACTGGAACGTTTTTGGAACTCTTGCCGCCGCTCAGAAAGTATCTAAGGAGAAGTTCGACGTAGCGGTAGGCACTCTTGTTTCCGCTGATGCGCTCGTCGCATCGGAGGTATTGGAGGCTTCGGGAATTCCTTTCATCATCCCCACGGCAACCCACCCAAAAATCACAGCGGGAAAACATTTTGTGACGCGGATTCCGTTCAACGACTTTAGACAAGCTGCACTCCTTGCACGGCTGGCTATCAAAGACCTCAAGGCTTCCAGAATCGCGATCATCAGAAATGCTTCAGCGCCATATTCGGACTTTTTGGGTAAGGAGTTCGCCAAGAACGTACAGAAAAGCCGCGGAATTGAAGTGCGTGATTACCCAATCTTCGAGGACTTCACCAACTTCAGCAGTCTCGTAGGGCGGATCCTGGAGCAAAAGCCCGATTTGCTTTTCGTTCCACTTCCACAGGCGCAAATAGCCTCCATCTACGTGGCTCTGGCGAATCGAAACGCCACTCTCACGATTCTAAGCAGCGACACTATCGAGAAAACACCAAAGTTCCTGGAGCTGATGGCTCCCATCTCTGAATCTATTCACTTTATTTACCCGAAACATTGGAACGGTAAGTTTGAGGGGCCGGAAGCATCCCGTTATCTGGCACTGCATAAAAAGTACTGCTCTCAGTATGAAGCATCCATGACGACGATGGCTGCGTACGACGCTATCGAGTTAGTTATCCGTGCCCTTAAGGCGAATCCAAGCGCGAGGGGCAAGAACCTCGTAAGTCTGATCCGTTCCACTCCTTACCACGGAATGACTGGAGAGATTGTTTACGGTGCGGATGGAGATCCGATCAAGCCCATCGAACTATATCGGGTTGAAGGTAAAGAAGTCGTGTTCTGGAAGAGGTACGAGTAATGGAGCGGCTTTCAATCGACATCTTGAAAAGCCGCCTGCGGAGAACGACCTGGATTCCGCTTGGGATGATGGCCGCCCTATTCCTTGGGGCGATGGGTACGATGCTGTTTCGTCAGCACCAGATTCACATGAAAAGTATCAGCTACGCCCTAGACGAGATCATCCACTCTCAGGAGACGCAGATCACGCAAGACATCTTCTTAGGACAGGAAGAGGGAATCAAACTTCGCATTCAGGCCCTTTTAGAGAGCTGGAAGAGCAAATATCCTGAGACCCAGGCTTGCATCCACTATTCCATAAGCCTGTCGGATGCCCCCCTCAAAAAAGGTGGTTCATGCGCTATCAAAGCTGAACTCAATGAAACTCTTCCTGAGAACATCTGGGAAAGCCTCAAAATTACCGTTGGGAATAAGACTCTGGCCGAGATCAGATATGCAGTACTGCGGCCGACTACTCTCTCAGATGTATTTCCTCCCTTGCTCTTGGCCGTGTTGTTCGCAGGACTCTTAGTCGCCTTTGTCTCCCATTCGACTCTGGTAAAAGGCGTGGAAAACAGGGTTCTTTCTCCACTCCTTCAACAGATTACCCAGGACGAGCGGGATGCCGCCATTGCGGATACCACCCGGATGCTCGCCCACGACATCAGAAAGCCATTTCATTTAGTGCAAATTGCACTGGTGCGTCTCAAGGAAGCGAAAAACAAACAGGCCCGCGACCTGGGACAGGAAATTAGCGCCGAAATCGAACAAAGCATGCGCGCGGTGGATTCTATGATCCGAGACATCCTGGACGTTAGCCGGAAGATGAAGCCGAATCTCGAGGTTGTATCGGTAGGCACCTTGATGGACCGGTTGAGCGAGACGATCTTGCGGCTGTACCCGAACACCAAAATCAAACTGAAACTGGACTTTCGGCGTCGTCACCGGGTGATGGCAGACCCAGAGCAGTTGATGCGTGTTCTTATGAATCTCGTCGAGAATGCCTTCCAGGCAGTCGGCGATTTAGGAACCGTAACTGTTTCAGTTAAGGAAATTGATCCAGGCGGTCGCAAACGGGTTCAGTTCTCTATTCTTAACGATGGCCCAATCATTCCGGAGAGTGACTTGGGGCAATTATTCACTCCTTACTTTACCAAACGTAAGGACGGCACTGGGTTAGGACTTACTATCGCCAAGAAGATAGTTGAGGAGCACGGCGGTGCTGTAAGCTGGTTTTCCAACAAAGATGAGGGAACTTGTTTCTCATTTGTTCTTCCCAGTACTTCTAAAGAAGAGTTGCTCCCGTGTCTCCGAGCCGTTTCCGCTTCCGTTTCCGAAAGTGAGCTTTCCAGTTTTCAAGACCGGCATGTGCTGATTTTTGACGACGAAAATATCGTGAGAGACCACTGGTCAAGGCATGCAAAAAAAATCGGCTTTCATACGGTTTTAGATTTCAAATCCTGGGAAGATTTCGTGAATCAAGATGGTTACCAGTTTGTAGACGATCGTACCGTCGCCTTTGTTGACATTCACTACAAAGGATCTCGACATGACGGTCTGGAAATTGCGAAATCCCTGAAAAAAATCGGGGTTAAGAAGGTCTACGCGATCACAGGAGACATCGAATCAGCGCGAGCGTCAGGTCTTTTTACCGAAGTCTTTGGAAAAGAATTTCCGGCCAATTTCGGGGCTTTGGTCGGGTAGAACCTTTCTTGAAATAGGGGGATGCCTTGAAACACGTTGAAGACATACGTGCTCTTACGGATTTACTTCTATCGAGCAGAAACTTTCATTCGCTTGTGATCGAAGGCGCTCCAGGATGGGGTAAGAGTACGACAGTGGAGAAATTGCTTACGGAGAGGGGCATATGCTTCCAAGCACTCGGTTCGTACACAACGCCTCTGGCGCTATTCAAGTTTCTTTCGCGAAACCCAAAAGAGCTGCTGGTGATTGACGACTGTGCTGGCATATTTGGCGACGCCGTTGCCATGGCGATACTAAAGGCAGCGACATGGCCAAGTTCGGGCAGTGACGGCACCCGCCTTGTGTCGTGGGCCACGACTTCAGACCGAGTCAAACTCGATAGCTTCTTTTTCGATGGGAAGGTCATTCTACTTACTAACTCTACACCCATGAGCGGGGACGGAAGAGCATTTGCCTCGCGCTCACTCCACTATTGCTTTACTCCGTCAGTATCTGACATGGAGACCATCATTCTGTCGTTTGTGGACTCTCCAGCCTTCATTGACCAAGTAAAGGCCAGAGAGGTTGCCCAAATTCTAATCGAACGCGGTAGACAAATTAACTTTAGAGGGCTCAATCTGCGCACCTTGCAAATGGGCTACGAGCTAGCGACTTCGGGACGACCAGATTGGCGAGAGCTTTTTCTCAAGATTCTACCTACCCCGGACCCGACCCAAGTGGCTTTTTTCCTATCTTCACGGGAGGGTTCCGTTGAGGCCCAATTCCGTGAGTTTCACCGCCAAACCGGCCTTTCTCGCCGGACGTTCTTTTACCATCGTGCTCGGATATCAGGTAGACCTTGAATTCGAGGCTTTCCCTCTTTTCCTGAGGGAAATCAGGCTTCAAGCCGATAACGACATGAATGGGACTTCCTACCAAAGACTTCTACCTAGCTGACCTTAACGCGGAGCAACGCAAAGTCGCATTGCACGTTGATGGTCCCGCCGTGGTCTTTGCTGGTCCCGGTAGCGGCAAAACACGGACTCTGATCGCAAACATTCTCCATCGCCTTGTGGCCGGACACGTTGATCCCGCGAAGATTGTTGTAACTACTTTTACCCAAAAGGCTGCCAATGAAATAAAGGAGCGTTTGGATCAAGCAACCAAGCACGATAAGCGCTGGCATGAAGTCGTACAGGGACTTCAAGTCGGCACAATCCATTCGTTTTGCCTGACTCTGTTGCGAAAGCATGGATTCGGAAACCTTTCTGGTTGTACAAATCTCATCAATTTTGACGAAAACGATATCCTTCTTTTCTTGTGCGTTCATGCGTATGACCTCGGCCTTTCCTTCGATGAGTTTAAATCAGCATCCGAAGCGTTCGGCGCGCTCTCTCGCTCAAAAAAAGACAAACGGCCAGTTTCATACGAGGGATTTCTATCTCGGCTTGCGGCCATGTTCTCGATGCTTTCAGAAGGACTCCATGACCAAACGGCCTTAAACTCGATAAAAAACTCCAGTGAGGAAGGCGCGTTCGTGTTGGAATGCTACGGAAGGTACCTGCAACTGACGGCGGAACTTGGGGTTCTCGATCATTCGTTGATTCTAAAGCGAACGCATGATCTTCTTGTAGAGCATGAGAACGCGCTTCGTGCAGCTCAAGATGACTACCACTCTTTTTTAATTGACGAATTTCAGGACACCAACCGAATCCAGGACCGCATTTTCTCTCGGCTTGCCGCCAAGGGTGAGAACATCTTGGTTGTTGGAGACGAAGATCAGTCGATTTATGGATTTCGTGGAGCACGCGTTGAACTCTTCCGAACATTTGCCGCTCGATGGGAAGGTAAGAAGAAGGTCGCTGAACACATTCTTACAGGTAACTATCGTAGCGCACGGGCGATAATCACCCACTTCAACGAATTTAAGATTAAAGCATTCCAGAATAGTGACGGAACATCACTAAAATTGTCCACGCCAGTTCTCGACGAGCACGGCATCGTAACTAAAGTCACCCGGGAAACACCAGATCTACTGGCAGAGAGCGTCCTTCAGAAGATCAGGAATCTAATCAGATCAAAGAGCATCACTTCACTGCGATCCATCGGCATTTTGTACCGTTCTGACGTGGGAGATACCGGACAATTCTTGAAGGCGCTTCGAGAGCTGGTAGAGAGCCGTTTCAGAGACATTCCCATCTCATTTGGATCTGATGGAAAGATGTTGAAGAGCGAGCAGGTACGGGTGTTCTTGGAAGCGATTGCACTTATTGCCGATGCACTTGCTCCTCCGACAAAAGCACGGAAGGGTGTAGCCAAATTCATTCAAGAGGCAGCAAAGCAACTTCTGAAAAGTAATGATTGTACCGAGCTATTCGGTTGGCTCAAGAAACAGGAAGAGGAAAAGAGCCAAGTCTACATCCATCGTATCTTGAGCTACCTACTTAAATGGCAACCATTTGTTTCTTCCATTCCGAACGGGACCGACTCAGTAACGCCATCAGCATTAACTTTGTATTTGGCGAAACTGACGGAGGAGGCAGCAAGATTTGATCGGCTCTCCCGCAAGAGGCATTACACTGCCGCGCGTACGATTCGTTCATTCCTCCGGTATCTCCAGGAAGCAGACCACGCTATCGCGCAAGATCAACTTCCGGAAGCTGTAAGTGTACTCACCATGCATAAAGCAAAAGGGTTGGAGTGGCCTATCGTATTTATCATTGCTCCAGATCGAGCACTGTTTGAGTCAAGAATACCCGAGCATCCATTTGACGTTTTGCGGGCAAGGATCATGTGTGGCGAAGAGTGGGAGCGGCACTTGCCAGCGCTAGAGACCGGAGAAGGAGCACGTTTACTTTATGTAGCCCAGAGTCGAGCGCGATCCATTCTCGCCTATGGAATTAACGAGGCGACAGAACCTCCTGGGATGCTGTCCTCCACGTTGAGTGAGCTGCAAGAATGGGGCGCGATTTCTGAGAAGCTGTCGGTATTTCCTGCTCCGGATACAAAGCACGTTATCACAACCTCCCATTCTGACCTTATAAGCCTCTCTGGTTGCGCTCTGCGTTACTCGCTAGAGCGCCAATTCGGATTTGAAGGACGCCCCTTGCCTCAGCTCTATGAGGGGATTTCTATGCATCGGTGCGTCCAAATACTTCACGAACAAAAAGCACAGGGATACTTACCGAGCGATGAGGAGTTGGAGAAAATTTTCGATCAATCGTGGATCCCATATGGACAGTCTGGGAAGCGCGCAGAAAAGAGACGACAGCAACTTAAGGACTACTTCCTTCGTTATGCAGGTAGCACGAACGAACGTCTCGCCGGGTTCAAAATTTTGGGTGTTGAAAGGGAGCTTCGCCGGCAAATAGAAATGCGCGGCGAAGTCATTCTTCTACAAGGGAGAGCCGATCTTATTTTGGAAGACGTTCGCTCTAGGGAAATTTCACTCGTCGAGGTCAAACTAGACTCGGATGGCGACGAAACGTCGGACGCCGACCTACAACTTTCGACTTACCAATACATGCTCGATTTGGAGCAAGCACGGCGAGTACTGTATTTCCTAAAGAATGGGAGGGTGGTTCCTCTCGAAATGGTCACACTTGAGGAGTGTAAACGCCGAATCGAGCAGCTTAGTGAGCGACTTATTCAGTTTAGTAGCGAGGCTCGGTTTCCACCAACGGACACTAGGGAAACTTGTTCTCGCTGCAACCTAAAGGACTTCTGCGTTGCGTCGCAAGTGGCGGAAATCCTTAAAGAGAATCCGAAAAATATCCGAAAAATTGGTTGATAAGTGAAATTTGACTAGCCTCCGGAGAGGGGGCCGTCAGCAGCCAATCTCCGGAGTTCGAATGTCTCGTAAAACCACCTCGAAAGGTGGCTCGCCTGGTGCTGAGCCCCAAGAATATGTTCTTACGCAAAAGCAACTGCGATATCTGGAAAGAATCCGCAAGTTAAAGACTGAGTATAAAGAGGCCCAGGGCTTTGCGAAGAAAAGCGTTTTCGTCAGGATGATCCACACCTTCATGCAGGAGCTGTGCGGCTACTCCGAAGGCGCGTATGCGATAACCACGGCTGCTTACGGCGATGAAAGTGTAGGGAGCTACCCTCATGTAATTCCTATTGCATACTACGCGAATCCCACTCTGTTCTATTTTACAGCGTCCGAGAACGATGACGACGTACAGGATCTTTGGACAAAACACGCGCAGGTATACCTTCAAGATCCTTTGGAGGGAGACAGCGCATTCGAATGCGCCACAGATATCGTCGCTACTAACTTTTTTCTCATCGACGGTGCACGGCGGGATAGAAAGAATAGGGAAAAATGGAATCTTTGGTCTGCCGCCGACATTCATGGCGCACGGGTAGCGAGGATCGATCTCCGAGAATTTGAAAAGGATAAAGCTCTTGACCCCGTGACATCCGAAGTCGTTGTTAAGCGACTCGCAACCATCGCGTTTCAACCTCCACCAGAAGCAAAGCAGGTTGATGCGAAAGGGCACCAGCTCCTTGCCGATCTAATGAGAAGATCTGGTCATACGGATCTTGCCTACGCCGCCAAAGAAAAACGTGGTGAAGGCCCTCTGGATCTACCCATCTATGGTATTGGTGAGATCGAAGAACGTGAAAAGAATCTTAGGGCGGCCGCCCTATTGCAGACCGAACTGTATGATTTCAAGCCGCCGTCCACAGGGCTGATAAAACGTGCCGTCGCTTATAAAACGAAACCACCATTGGATAAGAATCTTCTTATCTGTGGTGACAACCTTGAAGTAATGCAGCGACTTCACGATGAACACGGGGCGTTCATAGACTTGATCTATATCGACCCACCGTTCTGCTCGAATAGAAACTATGATTCAACACTTCCTGGTCAGGAGTTTGAGGACAAATGGCGTGACGGACTTCGTACTTATCTTCCATGGTTAATGGAAAGAGTTCGTGTTGCTCGCGCACTTCTAAAGAACACCGGGAGCTTCTTCATCCATTTGGATTGGCACGCCGTCCACTATGCAAAGGTAGAACTTGATAAATTGTTTGGATACGAAAATTTTAGAAATGAAATCATCTGGCACTACTTCATGGGCGGAAAACCGAACAAGTTCTTCGCGAGAAAACATGACACTATTCTATTTTACTCTAAATCGAGTGAGTGGCACTTCACACCTTTAGAGACGCTTCGAACTCTTCCAAGCAAACCGTCGATGAAGTCTCCTAAAGGTATCATCTCTGTAAAGTGTAAATCCTGCGACGAGGATTCTGGAATCTATAAAAGCGTCGTAAAGTGCGATGATGTGTGGGACTTATCCGGTGTATTCAACATGAGTGCCGAATACACTGACTACCCGACTCAGAAGCCGGAAACGCTCCTTGAGCGGATAATTAATCAATGTTCTCCGGAGAACGCTGTTGTGGCCGATATGTTCGCCGGTTCTGGAACAACTTGTGTAGTTGCACAAAAACTCGGAAGGCGCTGGATTGGGATCGATCAGAATCCGCAAGCTATTGAAGTGGCTTCCGACAGAATAAAGCAGATTTCTATCCAGGACAGAAAGCAGATCGGAATTAAGATCGATAAGTTCAAGAGCGCAGTTAAGACGGGCTACAGAAAACTGTATTCCTCTCGATATCAGCGAGAGGATGTTAGAGCTCTAGATGATACACGGCGGGGACGAGAGCTTTCTGAATTCCAACATTTCATATTAGATTGCTATGTTTCAAGACAAGGCCGTAAAGGCGATTCATTCCTCCACGGTTTTAGAACTGAGAGAGGTCAAGAGATCGCAATATTTGTTGGTCCAAACTCAGGCGAAACGACCCGCTCATTTGTGGTGGAATCACTTGAATCAGTTGGTCGCCGAGCAAAGTCGATACAAAAGATAGAGGTACTCGGTTGGTCTTTCTCCCCAAGTCTGATTCGATCTCTTGAGCGTTTGTCAGAGGACCATGAAATTGCAATTGAGTTGAAAAAGATTCACGTTTTCGCGCTACGAATAGAGGATGCGCTTCGTTCAAGAAACGTGCGGTTTATCCCTGCCGCTAGGGCAACAATAGAGGCAACGCGTTCAGGTTCATCCCTGAGCTGTGAACTGAAACTTAGTTCCCCGATCTCCGAAATCAGAGATGTGCATTGGTTCATATATTCCGAGTCATCTACTGACTTAGAAAAAATCGAATACAATTTCATCAACGATGAAGTGTTAGAGGCCACAGATGCAGAAGTATTAGAACTAATAGAAGGCGATGAGGAGTCGGCGTCTTCGCGAAAGAAAAAGTCGAAGGAGCTTGGCCTTAACCACACGTTCAAAGGTATTAAAGATGGTGAGTACCGCATCTACGTTCGAATTACAGATCGGCGCGGTCATCCCACAGCCATCATAGAAAATGTTCGCGTCTCCGGAAAATCCGTGAGTCGGATAGAGGATGTCGAATTCGAATCAAGACATGGTGTTCAGGGGGAAGCGGCATGAGCACCACCAGACTTACACAACGAATCAGACTTAATCCGAAGACATGGAATACTAAAGTTGGGGCCAAATATCGCGAGTGGATTTCGTCTGGGTTTACTTCCAGCAGTGAGACAAGCCGCGCGTGGTTGCAACTATTCGAGCGTCAGACCTCCGAGGGAGTAATTGATTTTCGATCAGAACCCTATCAGCGTGAGGCGATTCTCCGGCTGATCTATATGCTTGAGTTTGGTGGTTCTCACACCCAAGACGACTATTTGTCGATGAACCAGATCGCAGTACAAATGGCCACAGGGTCGGGAAAGACGGGTGTGCTTACGAATATTGTTTCTTGGGCGAAGTCGGCCGTTGATCAGCATGTGGGAGCCGATCTTTTTATTTTGCTGTGCCCAAACACTATCGTTCGACAACGACTATGGGAAGCCCTCAAGGGCGAAAACGCACCGTTTGCGAAGATCGGATTTCCGAATCCGCCGATGCGAGTTTTAAATCTCGCTGAGGACAATGCATTCGGACTCGATAATTGCGACCTAATTTTGACAAACATTCATCGCGTTTTTGAGACGAATCGCAACGGATCTGTCATTCGCGACTTCCTAGCCACAAGCGGGAAACGATTTCTGGTATTGAACGACGAAGCACACAACTCCGTCACCGGGGAGTACGACCGCGTGATGGAGCTGTTCTCAGCACTACCTAACTTCGTTGCCCGTATCGATCTCACCGCGACGCCGAAGAGACCCGATCTTGTAGAAATTCCGTCACATTTCATCTTCGAATATCCACCCCTTGATGGCATCGAAGGTCGAGGTACATACTCCCTTCCGGTATACCGTAAGGAAGAGGCATTTCTACCTTTGCCAACGAGCTATCAGCAGGAAGGTGGTCGGCAAATTCTAAAGAAGCCAACCGTTGTGCGGCCTATTCCAGACGAAGTCACTTTCGAGATCAAAGGAGCCAAGAAACCCATCAAGGTGACAGGTCGCGAGCTGTGTCTTCTCCTATCGAAAGATCCAGAACATCGATTACAGGCCAACGAGATCCGTGAGCGGCACAATCTCCCTTCCTCCGTTCAGAAATCGGCAATCGCTTCTAGTCCTGTGTTTAAGAAGGCCTTATTACAAAAGGGTAACGAGCTTTTGGAACGCCGAAAGGAAGTCTTTCCGGAGGGGAAATCCGAATACAAACCCATTCTCTTCGCTGTTGCGATGAATCGCAAAGAAGCAGATCAAACGGCGGAAATTTTAACAGAAATGGGCTTGCGCGTTCTGCTAGTAATTGGGAAAGAGGGGCGGCAGGAAAAATCGGATGATTCTGTTGAGGTAGATGACTTTGTTTCCTGTGACGCGAAAACGGGAAAGGAGATCCCAAAAGAAGCCCTTCGAGAGCTAGTCAACAAGCTCGGAAAGCCTAGCGAAACGCTGGTAGTCGATGATGAAACGATACAATGCGACTACGATGCGGTCGTTAGCGTCTACATGCTGAAGGAAGGCTGGGACGTAAATTGCGTTGAAGTCATGGTACTTTTGCGCCCATTTGACTCGCGATTGTTCGCTGAACAGACGATTGGTCGCGGTCTTAGAATCCGTCGGGATCTGGTCGATCCCTCGATTGAACAACTTCTATACGTTGTCGAACCGCCCAATTGGGGGCTTGATGATCTTTGGGCCGAACTTGGCGCCGAAGTGGAAGGGACTGATACTTTCCGTTGTCGAAGAATTCTATCAGTGACTACTTCCGCTTCTGGTGACAAAGCCTCAAACAAAGAATTAGACACCTGGCTTTCCGAAATAGAAGACAACAACCTGAAGGTAAGCCTTGAAGGCGCACGCCGAGACAGAGAGAAGTTGGCATTGACTGTCTTGGAGAACGAGAAATTCAGGATCACACCGAAAGAAACATTGAAATACCTGCGGGACGAAGCCTCTCATGGAAAAAGCACTAACGTTGAAGCTGCTCTTTGTGGGCGGTTGAAAGACAAGGATTTGCGTGAAGAAGTTTCTGCTGCCATCAAGGAAGGGGATCATCTTGGTGTTCTTCAGGCAATAGAGAACTATCTCGCTCCAGAGCGAACGACGATTCCGAAGTGTAGAACTAACTTGAGAGACTTTCTGACTCTTAAACCGAAGGAGGGCACGGCGGAGGACGATGCTAGGAGCATCCTGAACGCACTTTCCGAAGATTTTAAGATGGGCCATTTTGACACAGCATTCGAGGGTCTTTCCGCAAGCCCGGAGTGGAAGATCACGGGAATGCGTTTCACTGAGATAGAAATTCGAGCTGGAGGGAAAAAAGTTGTTGAGAAATGGCCTGCTGAGTTCCACGAATATGTCATGGCTGGCGACGACGGGAAGGACTACGCTTCCCTCTTGGAGACCATGGAGGGGTGGCTTCACAACCTATCCTCAAGACTGGAAGAGGAGTTGATCCGAGTGCGCCTTCCGCAGGCTCCTGCCAGCTATTCCCAGATAAGCGCGGCCTTGAAAGTAATTCCCTCTATCAATGCCTGTTTATCCGATGGATTGTGGCTCAATGCCGATGAGTCGAGGACGTTCAAGTCAGCTTGGGATCATTCAGTAGATAAACTCTATGGTGCTCTCAGTGATTGGTTAGAGCGCAAAGTTCACGGAATTGAAGGAAAGCAAAATCTACCAGATTTTCCCGAGCTACCAACCGGAAAGTCCGACCTAAATGACTATACTGTTAGTCTCTTCGAATCAGAGTACACACAAGCAAGTTATGAAAGGTACTTTGCTCAACTTATAGATGGTGATCGAGTCTTTCAGACAACAGACCAATCTCTATCCCAATTCAACGGGATGAAAGTTATCACATGGACGACATCGCACGGTATTCGAATTCCGTTATCCATGAGCCGAAACTACCGACCCGATTTTCTGATCGCTTTAGGTGATGAGGACAATCAGCTCAAGCATCACTTGCTTGTGGAGATAAAACGTGAAGACAAGGAGAATGATTCCGACGTGCAGTTAAAAGCGAGGGCTGCAGACGCTTTCTGTTCAGCACACGAGCACCTTGCTTACGGAATTATCACACTAAAGGAACTTCCAAAAAGGAAGAAGGCAGCTTAGCCACAGGGACGGCACTCGAGTATCGAATTCCTGTTCGAAAAGCCGGCGGGAGATCCTGTTGATATCTCAAAACTTTTATTACAGGCCAGCCCCACTTTGGGCGCGCCTTGTTCACCCATCCAAATTTAGGATCGTCTGAACTGACTAAGTGAAGTGAATAATCTCGCCTGAACGTTTCTAGGCTCGGGTATTTAAAACTCTCACCGAAAATGACGACTCCCGTCACCCGGCGCTTGAAGGTTCCAACCTTCCCAGGGGTTTCGATAATTGCGAGTGGTCGGCCAATCCATTTCTCGGGCAATGGGTAGAAACGAGTTTCAATAGTTTTTCGACCAGATACGATCAGATCAGCCCAAGGGTACTGGATATTGATTCCAGGAATATCTATTGAGCGGGAGCTCATAACAATGGCGGTGTCTCATTCGTGGAGAGTGCAGAACACGTTGTTTTGAATGCGGGCACATTTCCAAGCGCATCACAGCAGTCCTTCTTGTTGCTCCAAAGCGGTTGATACTTAAAGAAGCTATCCCCGCTCGGATCGTTGCCAATATAACAAGTTGAAAATCGTATGTTGTGTTTATGACAAAGGTCTCGGATCTTCGTGTAGTAGAAAGCTGTTTCCGCTGCGGAGAAATGAATTGAGGCCCTTTCCTCCTTCACATCTTCGGCAAAATGATTCCGGATATCATATCCAAGAGCCTTGTTCATAAAGCGAATACTTGGCTTATAGAGGCGCACCATCCCAACAAGTAATGAAGGAATGCTGTGTTGAGCGATAGTTTCGACCATATCCCATGAGAAATACGGAAACGGTTCGATGTTAGCGCGGTTGAATGTAGGATTCGTATAGTAGCCATCCGGATAGATTGGGAATAACGGATTTATTCGAACCGTTGTCCAAAACCCTGCCTTTGCCAAAGTTTGTAAAGCCGCCAGGCGTTTTCGCGGAGCTGGTGCCCCTGGCTCTATTTGCCTCGTTAACTCGGAGTTGAGGCTCGAAATAGACATTTGTACGCTCGCAAGTTTCTTATCCAGAAGGCCCAGGTACTCGTCTTCAGCAATAAGATCAGAGCGCGTAAAAATAATGTATGGGTAATCGTAGAACTTTAGAATTTTAAGCAGTTCTCTCGTGACTCCATACTTCTTGTCGATCCACATGAAGCTGTCTGACATTGAACCGATTCGCAATGGGACACGTTTTTCCAGAACGTGACGAAGCTTGTGAGGCTTATCGCTTTCAAAGATCGTCGCAAATACTTTTCTAACTCCGACAATATCAATGGGAAATGGGAATGGTTCATTCCAGTATTTGCGAATGGAGAGGTAGCTTTTGGCGTAGCAGTAAGCACAATTAAATACACATCCGCGCCCGTAAGTATCAATTTCGAATCTATGAAAGCAGTTCTTACAATCCTGAGCTTCGATCAGTTTCAGGCCGCTTTTAAAGACAACACCACCACGCGGTTGCTTATCTCCGAATCGATCATGAAGTCTGTCAAAAATCGTGTAATCAAATTCGTCTTTATAAGTTGACTTCAATTTTATGGAACGCGCCCACATTTCGGCGGAAATCGGCCCAGAAAAACGGGGCGAATTTCCCTTGATGATAGGCAAGGAAGGCTCAATCGGCTTCGAGGAGAAAGGGAAAGGTATGATCTGACCCTTTGTACTTCTCAGTTCCTCATTGTTTCTATGATCCATGGCTTACCCTCACTACCCGAGTTTTTCCTCGTGATTTGGTCTTCGTTTCTATCGGTAGGATTCTTAGTTCTGGGTTCTCTATGAAGTGAGATACCGCGAGGCGTGCCAAAGTCGAAAAATCAAGGAAGGGGTTTTTCTCAAGAAACTTGTCTATGAGATCTGCCTCCTTCTCGCTGAACCTGACCGTTCGAGTCACTGAAGCCATTGATTACCCTGTATTAAAAGTGAATACGAAATAACACGGTGCGTCTAACGAAGCAAGGGCTCAGCCGTCTTCCGGCTTTTCTGAAGAAAAAGTCCTATTCTTCCGAAAAGATAGGCATGGGAATTCCAAAGAAAAGAGCAGCTACACTCAGTAAATCCCGCCTAATGCGCGGACTTCAGTGCGCTAAAAGCCTCTTCCTGACGATCCATCATCCTGAATTGGAGCCCAAGATAACGGATTCTCAGCAGGCCCTATTCGATCAAGGACACGAAGTTGGCATACGTGCCCAGCAAGAGATCCCCGGAGGAGTTCTCATTGAAGCCCCCTACTATGACCCAGAGGGAGCCATCAAAGAGACAGAAGCCGCGATGAAGAACGGCGCGCACACAATTTACGAAGCTACACTCGCCAAGAATGGGATCTCGGCAAAAATCGACATATTGAACAAAGGGGCCGGGAACAGATCGTGGCAGCTCATCGAAGTAAAATCTTCGACTTCGGTCAAGCCGGAGCATCTGGTCGACGTCGCGATTCAAGTCCACGTTGCAGAGCAGGCGGGTCTGCAAATCGAGAAGGCCGAGGTCATGCACCTCAACAACCAATCGACCGCACCAAAGCTAGAAAATCTTTTCACGAGAAACGAAGTAACGACATCTATCGATCAAAACAGGAAAGAGCTTCCATCAAAGATTTCAGCGCTCCAAGGCATTCTATCGAAATCGAAACCGCCGAAAACGGACATCGGTGCTCACTGTTTCGAGCCCTACGAATGCCCGTTCGTAAAACACTGCTGGAGTCACATTAGTTCACCCAGCATTTTCGATGTCCCTGGTTTGGGGGCGAAGGTGTGGGAGTTCTACGAGCAGGGTATCGTGAGCGTGAGCGATCCGAGATTCGGCCCTTTCACGGGAGCTAAAGCAGCACGCTTGAATGCGATACGGACTGGATCGCGATGGATCGACGTACCAGGAATTAGCAAACAGCTTTCCGATTGGCGCTGGCCTCTGATCCACCTGGATTTTGAAACGATCAACTTTGCAATTCCAAAATACGATGGGACTCGTCCTTACGAGCAGATCCCTTTTCAGTTCAGTTGCATGATCCAGGAGAAGAGGCTCGCTCTGGCTAGACACGTCGAATTTCTGCACGATGAGCTGACCGATCCAAGACCCTCGCTGATAGCGGCGCTTACTAGTATATTGAAAAATTCGGGAAGCATTGTCGCCTATAACAAAGGGTTCGAGTCGGCTCGAATGAGGGCAATGGCGACCGCCTACCCTTCGTACAGTGATATTCTGTTGGAAGCGTGTGAACGCCTCGTCGATCCCTTACCCATCTTTCGCAATCATGTTTACGATCCAGCCTTTAAAGACAGCTTCAGCATCAAGAACGTTGCCCCCGCTATTTTGGGTGAGCAGGCGAGTTATAAAGGTATGAGTGTCTCAGACGGAGTAGCGGCACAGCGAGCCTTTGTTGAATTGATTGACGTAAAAACTCCGTCGGAGCGCAAAGTGGAATTGAAACGCGAGATGCTCGCTTACTGTAAGAAAGACACCGAAGTCATGGTGCAGTTGGTGGATTGGCTAGTTTCCCTGGCGAAAGAGAAGGCCGCAGCCTAGCTATGAAGTACACTTATCATGTTTACGTCATAAGGCTCCATCCTGAGTTCGCAAATGAGCCGGAGGTTATTGAGCGCAATCCGAATAGAAATCCGCATTTGGATTGCGTTTATGTTGGTCAATCGCATCTGAGCCCAGAGGCGCGATTTAGTGTCCACGTTAACGGCAAGAAGAGTAAGCGCGGTTTTCAGCTCCGTTCTCGAAAGATTAAGAAATTCATCGATCGATTAATGCCTGAACTCTACTCTCACCTCCCTGCTTTCAAAACGAGAGATGAAGCTGAAGCAATGGAAGAGCAGTTGGCAGAGGAACTGCGGATCAAAGGGTACACAGTTTGGGAGGGATTTAAGGGTACTTTTGGACGGATAACCTAACTTCAAAACGACTTTTATTGCATCTTCTATTGTGCCTGAAGTCTTTATTCATCACATTCCCTAGTCCAATTTCAGAAACGCGCTCGACTATTTAGAAGACTCTTTCTGCCCGACCATATCGGTATCTACTCATCCAAAAGATCGCGAACCTTCACTTCTAGGGCTTTGGCGATCTTTTCTAATGAAGAGAGCTTCGGATCATAATCCGGCTTGAAATAGCGAAAGACTGAAGACGTGGGCAATCCAAGCATCTGCGCCAAGCGATACTTGGAGATCTTCCTCTTTTGCATGATGGCTTCTAACTTCAATTTCATTACATATACTTTAAACGATAGAGCTTCAACAGGAAATATCTCTTGTATAGTATATGTCGTATATAGTATACATAGTGAAAAGGCGTCAGAGGCTGCAACCCCTGACGCCCAAAATAGTTAACCAGGCTCGGAGCCAGGCAACTACCTTCATGTTGAGGGAGGCGGTTGCCATCGTCAACAACATGGAGGCATTCAATGTCAGCGCACACCATTGCAGTTACGAATCAAAAAGGCGGCGTAGGAAAAACAACAACCACCATCAATCTCGCCCAAGCACTTGCTCTTCGCGGGGCGTCAGTGCTTGTAGTGGATACTGATCCCCAAGGAAATACCACCCAAGGATTCGGGGTTCCGGTGGAGGCCATCGGTAAGTCGATCAGCGATTTGATCCTGAATCGAGAATTGCCCGCCGACGCCGCCACTTACGCGGGCGACGGGATTTCACTAATTCCCGCCACTCGCAAACTTGCCGAAGTGGAACGAGAAATGGTGGGAATGACCAACAGTGAGTTGCGACTCGCCCGCACCTTGAAGGCGGTGAGAGAAAAATACTCGGTTATCATTCTGGATGTCCCGCCGACCTTTGGGCCGTTGATGAACTCGGCCTTAAATGCGGCGGACGGTCTCATCATTCCGGTTGATTCGGGCTTCTATGCCATGAACGGAATCAAAGACATGCTTTCCGAGATTGAAGAGATAAAAGTCGGAACCAATCCGAATCTCAACATCATGGGCATCCTTCTAACGCTTGCTGACCACACGCGCATGACGGGCGATGTGTTTGACGAACTCGTAGCGAGCTTTGGGGATAAGGTCTTCGCCACTCGGATTCGGCGAAATGTGAAGTTGAAGGAGGCTCCTGCACTGGGGAAAACGATCTTTCATCATGCTCCGACGAGCTCGGGTGCGGAGGATTATTTATCATTGGCCGATGAAGTATTGTGTCAACTTAACCTCTCTCAAATTGAGGTCGCTCAAAATAAGCAGCCTCAAATTGCACATGTTGTTCCGATGGTGGGAGGTGTGGAATGAGTAAGAAGCCAAATCTCCTTCGCGATGCCCTAAAGAATATGCGCGTGAACGCTCCTAGCTTCAAAGCGCCAACTGAAACTCAAAAGGAGGCACCTCGAAAAGAGGTGCCTATTACTGAGGTCACTCGCAACGTGGTCCCTCAAAATAAGCCGTGTCAAAAAGAGGTAGCTCAAAATGAGATACCCAAAACTAAGGTGCCACGAAAGGAGCCGCCTCAATTTGAGGGAACTGATTCTGATGTCCCTCAAAATCGGGAACCTCAAAAAGAGGTGACTGAAGATGGGGAAGTTCAAAATGAGGCACCTCAAGTTGAGGTGCCTCAATATAAGGAGTCTGACTCTGCGTTCTTCCGCCTCTCCCACAGGGTGTTCTCCGATCCAAAGCTACGGGGAATGTCCGGCGATTGTTTCCGGCTATTCCTTTGGCTGGCATCGAAGGCGTGGAGATATCCTAACTCGGACGGAAAGGTGCGGGCTGCGATTCGCTTTATCGAGGAAGGTACGGGTATGTCTCACGCCAATGTCTCTCGGTGCCTCAAGGCTCTAAAAGAGCTGGAGCTAGTCCGCGTTGTTCAAACGGATTTCAAGCAGGGGAATATTTGGTGGGTGTCATCGCTTGCCTGCCCCAACGGCGGCGGAGGTGGAAAGGGGCTTCCCAAAAAAGAGGCCCCTCAAGTTGAGGCAGCTCAAAATCGAAACGGAGCTACCTCAAAACGAGTAGGTGGCTCCCTCAAAAAGAACACGGAGGTGCCTCTTTTTGAGGGAGAAATAAAGAAGTTAAGAAGTATAAAAAAAATAAAAGAAGCAGCAGTTAATTTCGAAGTGCCGACGATGGAGGAAGAAGACTGTTCCGGTAACCCCGAGGAGATCTTAACTGCGTTCGAAGCAACATTTGCTGACGACGAGCAGTCTCGGCTGGTAACGGAGTTCATGACCCGCAACTATCCTCACGGGTTTATGCCACCGATGCGAGTGGTTCGGTCCCTCACCGCGAGGGCTTGGTATCTTAACCCCGGCTCGGTGGGGGCCGTGGCATGTTGAGGGTATTGGGTGAGTCTGGAGAGCCGATGCCAATTATCGGGACCATAGCGAGTTGTGTGGAATTCCCGCTTGGCCCACAGACAAACGATGGTGATATTTAGAAATCAGGGCTGGCCAGTCAGACATCAAACGGAAAAAATCCAAAGCATTCTGACATCTACTATCCAAGTAAACCTGAATAAAATCGGCTCTTGAGTAAGGAAACACATACGCTATGTCCTCCCGGCTTTCCGGGAGGAGTAGCCAAAGCACAGATCGCTCCGGGTCTTTGGAAGATACCCCAAAGTCGAAAAATACTGGACCCGGGCTTTTTTTCCATTCACGCAGCAGCGAATAATGATCAGGCATAACCCTGACCGCTGGTCCGACACTCGTGCCGCGATTCAAGGCCTTAGCGAAACTTATCTGATGTCGTGGCAGTCTCTTCCCATCTACTACCCAAACTATATTTTTGTAGAACTGATTTCGAGCCTCTCTTTCAGCGGGCTTAAGATAAGAGTGCTGGAACTCTATGACCCAATTACTGGGGGTTTTAATGTCTGCAATATGCTTTTCGCCGCTCGAAGAATAATGAATAATTTCCTGCCACTCTTTCGGAAAAAGTGCTTTCCAACTCCGATGCCATTCGGTTTCATTCTCCCACCAGGGGTCGCATTCAAGTTGCCCCTTATGAGCCCAGTGCCAGATTTTGGTTTCTCCGCACTTCGATATCATTTCGGCACCGCAATATGGGCAGAAACCAATCTTCTTCGGTTCTGGACCGCACTTAACTCCTTCAACTAGTGCAAAATTCATACGCCTCCTGCTAGGTTCTCTCTTTGTAACGGGATAGCACCACTGAACCCGTTACACCTTCAAGATAGGAAACTTATGGGCAAAGCGTTACATGACTACTTTTACATCTCCAAAGATGGCACCTTTAAACTCTACAGCGGAGATGATGCACCTTTCTTGGTTGAAGGAGCCAATAACCATATTTCTGAAGGTAAGGGTCGCCCTGCCATACAGGTGGCGTTGGACCAGTTCATCTATGAGTGTCTGAACGAGTATTTTGAGAACGGGGCCTCAGAATATTTGTTGCGGAAGCTCAATTCCAATTTAGCCTCTATAAGAAATCAGTGCCTGCTCGAACGAGTGAATAGAAGGCTGGTCGCTGTGCACGTTGCCCACCTCCCTCATAACCCTCCGCCCAAAGTATTTGCTGCCTACATGTTTTCAAATATTGCAGCCTTGGGTGGGCTTGCCGGTTTGAGGCGGTGTCAAAGCCCAGATTGTCGCCTCTTCTTTCTTGGAAGGCCGAACACTAAGTGGTGTTCAAAGACCTGTGGGTCAAGAACTCGTGTCAAAAAGATGCGACGAAGACGCAGAGAGTAGTGAGATTTTCTCAGGACGCTCATAACCACGACTACTCCTAATAACCCCCGGGGGGGTTTATGAAAGAAGTTGACTGAACTATCGGGGTTAAAGAGGTCTCGTCTTGAAACTTCGATTTTGTACGTGCGGAGAGAGGTGCTCTCCGCCCTTCATCGTTCCGGACATTTTTCTGGGGGGTTCTGCGGGGGTAGTCAGACAACTATTCCGTGCTAAGAGGGGCCACTGGGTAGAGAGCGCTTCACGAGTAACTATCGGTTATTTTTCATTTCACATTTTTTTCAATGACTTGGAAAAAGAGCGATCCCATACCTCTCCTCTCCGCCATGTCAGCCACGTCGTCTCAGTGGTTCGAACCGGACATGAAGCTCTACTTTCCAGCTTGAAGGTCTCTCTGGTGGGCTCCACCAAAAACACAAAGGTCGCAAAGTTTGGGCAGGCGTGACACACCGGTGACACACAACGATCAGAAATCCTCGGAAATGGACCGAACATTTCGGAACTTGGACTGACATCCTGAAGGGCCTAACCCCGGAATTTAGTTAATTTATCGTCGATATTTCGACTACTTAGAAACCACCCAAAATTTGGGTAGCTGATTCTCATAACCCGAAGGTCGCTGGTTCAAATCCAGCCCCCGCAACCAAATTTAGTTAAGTAAATATAATAGGTTACGGCGGTTTTCCTTAAGGCGTTAGTCTGGTACTAAAATCGCCTTCCCTGGTACTAAAGTACCAGCGCGGAATTATAAACCTTCGTGTTTTGTCCGATATGGCTATCGGGAGGACAAATGGCGAAGGTTTTAAGGCAGTATCCAGAGGACGCAAGGATCTGCCCTTGGATTCTTACTCAGGACGGAGAAAAGCATTCAATTCGAAGATGGGTTTATTTTCCCGATGGCAAAAAGACATTTGAACGGTTTCCCGCCGCTCGCTACCAACATATTCGGGAGAATGAAACAGAGCTCAAAAACTTCGTCATCCGCCTCAATGGTTTCGATCCAGCCGTAGAACGATTGAAAAAGAAGGTGACTTTTAAGCACGCATTTATCTCGGACGAACTTTTGGTGGATTACGAAGAAAATTACTTGTCGGTTCACATTCCCAACCAAAAGGACCGGAAAACTTTGTTTGCGTATCTAAAGAACTACGCTCTCAATTTTTTTGTAAACAAAGCCCAGATTGCGAACCCGTTGGAATGGCATCGCAACCAACATCTATGGGGAAAGTATCTCTTGAACAGGGAAGAAAAAAAACTGGACCCTGCTCTACGTATTTTCGAATCAGGTGACATCCGGTCGGCAAAGGTTCTGAAGTACACGATCAATGAACTTAACCGCTTCATGAAGTACCTGCATTTGCGCCGGCCAGACGAGATCCCTGTACTTACTTTTGATCCTATTTCTAGGGCGACGTTCAAGGAACACGATGCCAGACGCAAAATGACTCAGGAAGTTCACGAATCAAAATACATCAAGCCGTCAGACTGGGCCAAAATTCAGGATGGGTTGGAAACGGCAGATGCACCCTGGAGGTTTGCAATTTATCTAGCCTATTTTTACGGCCTAAGAAGAAACGAGGCCTTGGGGTTGCGCTTGGAGGACATCCGTCAGGCCTATCTTTCCGTGGAACGGCAATACGTGGGGCTAGATAAGGCGGGAAACCCCATCTACGGCCCTCTCAAGAACCGAACAGCTAGAAAGGTACCCCATTTGTTCCTGGACCCATCAGAGGCCTACAAGTTCATTCAAGCCATGCGGAAGTGTATTCTTCATCCAGATACCTTGAGCGGTAATTTCACAAGCCTGGCAGAAAAGCTGAAACTTGATTCCTATATTTTCCATGATCTACGCCGCGCCTTCATTACAAACGCTATTAAGAACGGCATCCAACCAGAAGAACTAAGACTTGCCGTTGGTCACAGTACAATTCAAACAACGTACAAGTTTTACGTGATGGATTCCAGAGAACAAGACGATCGTATATGGTCGCCCGAGGAGAAAGTAGCATAGAAACTGGCGTTGCTCTCCATCTTAGACACGAAGAACTACCGGAACTGAACGGTACATTGAACAAATGATGAATAGAATCGTACCATCTACATCTTCGATAATGATCAAACACGAAAAGCTTTTTGGAGCATTCTTTTAAACATTGGGACCACGGCACCAATGATTGCTGCGCTTATCAACTCCAAAGAACTCTCCACTGCGCTGTTTTCAGATGAGTTTCACCAACAAACTCAGTTAATCGCAACTCTATCGGGCGTGAGTTATCATGATGAACTTTAACGACGTCCCCACTCTGAATAAACACCTGATTTTATTGGTCGCCGCCGACTTGTAGACTCGTACAATGTCGGTGTTCGCATGGCTGACCACTCACCATCTACGATGTCGAGTGGTCAGCCCCGCTCACCCCTTTTTCTACTCCCAAGTTAGCGGCGACCAACGAGACCCTATTCTTAATTCTCTGTATTTTTCTATTTCCCCAAAAACTCAACCTACGAAGAGCCCTAATAGGTTAAGGCACTCCTTCTTTACCGGTTTGTTTTCGCTCTCTTCTAAGATACCCGTCCATTTCTTTTCTCAGACCTACGGAGCTAGACCGGGTGCGATCTAACCTTCCTTTACGTTGGAATGCTAGCTCTGAAACAAAGTTGTAGATTCGCCAAAATGACTTGCGGCCGTCAGGAAGATCGGCAGCCGTTTCATATTTTTTTAGCTGGGATTGAGTTGTGAGCCAGTCAGAATCATCAAAATCACTAAGGCGACTCTCCAGAGCAGTCGCAAATGCCTCCCACTCTTGAACGTTAGAACTGAGGGTAAACTTCCGTAGAACTTCGTCTTGAATGATTTCGGAAGGTTCTGCAAGTCCCGCAACGATTAACCGAGTTCTAGCCTCATTTAAACTCGTGGGATCTGAGGCTATCTCAATCAAACCCAACAGAATATTATGACGGACTAAACTTTCCCTTTCTTCCTTTAGTCTCTCAAATGCATCATCAACAGTGATGACTTCGCGTGAGATAAGAAAGTAAAGAGCAAGCCTCCTTAGTTGAGGATCGGAATCATGCGCGATGGAGGAAACAGCTTCATTAACTTGAGGTTGCGTAGTTTCTGGAACTACTCGGCGCACGACGATGAGCGCTTTTTCTCGTTCAGATCGGTCGGGAGAGCGGAGCGCATCTACCAGGAACTGTTCTGTTATCGTGCCGTAGCTCGATCTGTAGAAGTTCGAACTGTCGGACATCGCAGTAAGCAAAACCGCTCTATTTTTTGACCCTCGGCCAATCTTTTTTAATAGAGCCAAATGAAATGGCTGCCATCGTAAATCACTCAGGCAATGTGAAAAATCTAGGGCCTTTGGGTTTTCGACAAATGCCTCCGCCAAACGATCTGCAATCAGGTTGGGACTGTCTCTCAGTCTGTTTTGGTCATCGCCAATCGAACTAATGTTCCATCCTGGTTCACTCAGGAAAGTTCCTACGCGCTCGGCAAGATTGCAAAATGAGATTCTTTCATCGAGCTTTGCCATTCCGAGTTCGGCCAGACGTAAAAAAGGTTCAATTCTGGGGCGCCCTTCAGACGACTCGGAGTTCGGGAGGTAAGTGCTATACTTATTCACAAACAAGGGCCACTCGTCACTTTCTTTCAAGTGAGGAGGAGGCTTCTTTATTCTTCCGAATGCCACCATTGCATCATTAAATTCCTCTGGTCTTAACGGAGATTCTCGCAGACGTTCAAGGCGGGAGACTAATTCCAACGTGTCCCAGAAATGCGAATGAAAAGTCTCCTTCGAACCTTTAGAAGCAGTAAAGACGTTGATCTTTTGAATAGATTTCGGTGTACGCGTATCGCTGAGCGAATCCGGCTCCGTTCCATTAAAATGCTTATAGAAAGCGTAGGCAGCCCTTCGAGAAAAACATGAGGTCACAAATATATCGAGTCTAACGCTATCCCCCACGGGAATGACCCCTTCTTTTCCGATTAAGTCATTTAACAGGGCATCGTAGGGAATCTCTTTGCAAGCGGTGTCGGCGCAAACTCCGCCGCCGATGGAATCCTGGCATTTAAATCCGTGGGCATCGACATACAATCTAAGCCGAAGAGGAACGCCGGGTCTGCGCTTGAGAACCGAATTTGCGATTAGTTCTTTCAGCGCCTCTATGCTATGGTCCCTGGCTTGGGAAATTGCACCCTGAGCACGCAGACTTTCCAACGTTTCTTTTGAGAGGACCAGCCAATTTTGGTTTGTTCGAATTAGCTCGATATCCTTTATCTGATCTTTTTTTGGTCCAAAAATGTTGTGATCGTCATTTAGATCCCAGACTATTTCCACTAGATCTTCACCGAGGTCTCGGGCTCGTTGTGATGCTTCAGTACTCGCTTGGGAATGCGCCGCCGATCTCGGGGCCCGAAGTCCGGTTTCGCCAAAGACTATGGGAGTGAGGAAAATAAGAATGAAGGCAGCTAGCCTGCGCAGAACCGCCCCCGCGACCAAACTGTAGCGCGCTTGCAAAATGTGAAAAATAACAGCCACCATACTCTCGAACACCTTGTCGTGTATCCTTGGTGTGTACTACGAGTCAAAAAACGGCTCATCGCCTGATCAAAGACTATACTAACTCAGGGGAATCTTTGAATAACGAGCCTACCCACTTTTCCCTCAGGATATTTAGCTTCAAGAACCGATCCACTTCTACGCGAATCGAATAGCTTGGAGGGGTGAGAAGCGATGCAAGGATCTGAAGTATTCACGTCGTCATCAACATCAGCATGGACTGGTCTTCAGGACGGCGCCTTTCGCAATTTCCAATTAAGTTAGATCGGGGGAGAGATGCCGTAACAGCGCTATAAAGCTCCATACCTCCCCTTGCAAGTTGGAGCCATGAAGGGGCAGGCAGGGCGTTTGGGGCCCATGTTCCGAAACCTGGTGTCTAAGGCCCGAATTTAGAACGCGAATTGATTAGTGCTTATTTCTTGGCCACTTGTGCCAAGATCTTTTTTACGCCCTCATTTAATGTGGGTAGCTCGGATTCCACCACCGACCAGACAATTTTGGCGTCAATTTGAAAGTAATCGTGAACGATAATGTTTCTCATACCAACAATTTTTTTCCACGGAATTTCTGGGCACTTTTTCCTAAAGGCGGGAGATAGCGCTCGTGACGCTTCCCCGATAATCTGTAAGTGACTTACAATCCAACTTTGAACAAGTTCGTCCTTTAGAAATACTTGTTCGCCGCGACTTGCGTATTTCTCGATTCTTTCGATTGCTTCAAGAATGTGCTCTAGTCGATCGACGTCCCGTTTCACAATGCAACTGCATCTTTCTTGACTTTATCGCGAATTTTTTCGCGCAGACACCCTTCGGTAACCACATCGACTTTGCACCCCAAGAGGTCTTGGAGATCCATTAGTAGTCCACCTAAATCGAATAGGCTTCGGCCAGGCTCAAGATCAACAAGAATATCAACATCACTCTTCTTCTTGGCTTCACCTCTTGCCACCGATCCGAAGACGCGGACATTGCTCGCCCCATAGCCCTTAGCGATTTGGATAATTTGGCGCTTCTTTTTCAAAAGCTGCTGTAAAGTCATAACCTTCCAATAACGACAAAGCCGTTTCACTTACGGCCTGCTAACCATCTTACCACTGCCGCACCGCCCCACACAATTTCTTCAAACTTAACCACTACAATGAATATAGGCGCAGCTTCCAAGCGCCGATCCAAACCAAAGATTTCGCTCTTGTCACCCGTTCAGCCGGTTGTTAGCTTGCGCTGGTACATAGTCGGGCTCATAACCCGAAGGTCGCTGGTTCAAATCCAGCCCCCGCAACCAAAACAATCTAAAAACTAAAAACTGACAGCTAACAGCTCATCAAAGTGTTTTCCTCAGCTCTTCAATTTTCTCCTTATTGAAT
>JACCDG011973411.1_pt1 | contig 29032 bp, 34 predicted proteins | sample 7442471 | NCBI WGS metagenome assembly JACCDG01 (sample SAMN15323444, study PRJNA562643) | freshwater metagenome | isolation source: river surface water | place: USA:Blue River Watershed | collected 2017-08-17 | reverse complement strand
GCACCGAACTCATAATCACTTTTTAAGTAATAGAGGTACAATCTTGTATGCCTAAGAAGGTTAAAGAAAGTAAGGAACTAACTTTTGTAGAAAAGGCTGCTAAGCATTTATTAACTCTAGGGGAGTGCACTGTTTACTATGATAAAATCTTTAGTGGGCATTTAACTAATAACATAGAAATTAAAATCCCCTTTCTCCCACCTACATCAAACAAGATATATTTTGACAGAACTGGTGGGGGTAGGTCTAAGACAACTCCAGCAAAAAACTTTATTAACGATCTACAAGTACACATGATGGCAAACTACCTAAAGGAAATGTCTGAACTTAACCCTTGTGCTTTGTATACACTAACATTAGACTTTAGTTTTAATCCAGAGGACATTTTCACAAAAGGATATCCCAAAGCTGTGTCAGCTTATAGAAAAAACGATGTTGACAATAGAGTAAAGTTAGTAAAGGATACAATTGTAAAATTACTTGGAATTAAAGACGACACACAGATATTTGCTGGTAAGGAGTATAAGAGTGCATCAGATAAAGAACAAATTGTAATCCGCCTATCAGAGCTGAACCCATGCTGGGCAATAGATAATTGTCTAGATGAAAGAAAAAGAGCGTATTATCTTAACAAGTGTATACATTTTAGGGAATCTGGTATAAAAAGTGTATGAGCGGAATTGTTGAGCTAGACCAACTAAACAATACTGAGCTTAGAGAGATTGTTAGAGTAACGAAAGGAATACGTGTTGAAGGCACTAATGAAGAGATTATTAGTTTCATAGGAAATAAGGCTCCTCCTCGTATATCGAAATTCACGGAGACGAGAGAGAAACTAGAGAAGTACTTAGTAGCATCTTGGACTAGCTATTCAACAAACATGCCCTGCAATGGCAAGCCCCTTGCTGGGAAATGTACAAAGTTTGGCTGTTCAGACCTTGTACATAGTGGGTGCTACCTCGGGCTTAAAGATAAGCTCGAAAAGGAGAATGCATGATACTAGAAGATAAAACATACACCAGACTAGAGCTTGAGAGTACAGTTAGGTTACAATATCCAGACCAAGATTCACTAGCAAGATACGCAGTATCTGATTTAAAGCTAGATAAGAACTTATTCAGTATAGTTCCTTACATTGTTTTATTGCATTGGGTATTAGATATGATTACAGATGCTGCTAAGAAGAGCGGAGTTCCAAAGATAACAAGCATAGTTAAGATGGGGTTAACTCCTCCAAGAAAGTCTGCAGCAGTTAAGATATTAGGATTTACAAAGCTTGGAGATGACATATTTATGAATAGCTTTACAATGAAACTTGCTTCAATGATTAACAGTAAAAATGCTACAGTACCGGGAGAATATGAAGGGTTAGATCTAGCTAGTTTACAAAGATATCTAACTGGCGCTACACCTATTACAGAGGTAACATTAGCGCCAGAGAAGAAAACGAAGAAAACTACTACTGTAAAAGACCTTGAGGAGGTAGCTGCTAAGATCGAGTCTCTTGTAAATAGAGTAACAAGACTGGAAGCACAGATAGAAGCTCACGCAGAGCTTCTATCAAAATAATAATTATTTTAGTATTAAAATCTGTCGGACCTTATTGATCTATACTTAACAAAGTCAACATAGCATATCTTTTGACCGTTAGATGCTGCAGTTCCTTTAGCTGATATGAAAATAGCACTACCATTAGTCTTTATTAGTGCATTAGTATCTGTTGCTGCTGTGTATACTAGACCACCGTCCCCATAGATTTTTATCTCATTACCTATCTTTGTTATGATAAACTGATGCCAGTTAGCATTTGAATTGCTTATGGTAGTGTTGTATGTATTAAGCAACCCATTAGTGAGTATCCATTGTGTTACATTACTACCTGTTGCAATACCTACAGCTCCTGGATCGGCTGGAGCGCCATCAACATTTCTTATGCCAATGAAAATGCCTGGTGTAAATGCATCTACTGCTGTGGCAAGTATACTCTTATCGAAAACAAAAACTCTAATATTTAATATAAAGCTACTACCAACACTGACGGGAACAAGACTTCTTGTTGTAACTGAAAAGTCCCCTGCTAAATCTGCAGCTAGTGTTAGCGAGCCATTTTCAATGGAATCTGAAGAGTCTATAGCACCTACGGCAACCTTAGCGTTTGTTAAAGCAGAAACGGTGTGTAGATGATCTATTGGTCCTGTTGCTGCACTTAATGTCCTTGCAGTCATAAAGTCTTCATCCCACGTCCAATTAGCAAGGTCTAGTTTAGGAACCCACTCATCATCTGTAAACGAAGACTTACTGCATGTATACTCAGCTATTCCATTTGCACCAATTATTACTTTTAACGGAGAAACAGTAAGGCCAAGATCTCTTACCCAATGGTCTGTAACCCATTTTGCAGCCAATGTCGTAAAGTACTCTTTATTTCCTATATATGTTCTATAGCCGTCGCTTTCCTTCATAACCTCAGATAAACAGGTAAATGTGTTGTTTTTAGCACTATATATTAATCTAGGATTTTCTGCTTGAGCATTAGTACTAACCATGCTGGTACCAAGTTTTAGTGCATTATGTACTGTAGCTGCTGTAGAGCTTGTAAAGTCATTTAAAGGTACTGTAATACTACTATCCCAGCTAGTCCATGTGCCATTAGAGAATACCTGCCTATTCTGTAGAAGCATACCATCAACAGATAGTACAAGTTGGTATGCAGCAGCATTATCTGTATCCTTAGACCAAGATGCACCGCCCCATTTTGCATTCAAGGTTATATTAATACCGTATGTAGGGCTTACATACAGTCTAAAGTAAGCAGTACCTGCTCCATTCCTAGACTCAAATAATAGTGTTAGTGAACCAGAGTCTCTACTTGTTAGTGTGAGCCTCGAGAGTAATGCATTAGCTGTAGTACCTATATATTTACTCCCCAGTTCCAACAATGCACCAACTTCCTTACCTAATAGAGTTGCAAATTCTGTATTCTTTACAGTTCTGCCAGTTCTACCAATAGCTGCCGTTACCCAATATGTACCATCAGGAGGTATTGGATTAACCTGAAAATTCATAAGGTCTGCCTTACCCCCTAAGGTAACAAACTTACCGACAAGAACAGCTACAGTTCCAAAACTCTGCCCAACAGTTAAATTAGCATTTAATCCTGATGGAGCATTTGTAGCCTGTAGTAAATCATCTGCTGGGCTCTTTATTTTTACTGCAATAGTATTTTCATCAATTACTCTATCAATAAGAAACTCGCCGTTGTGTGAGAATGGTATTGTGTTTGTTGCTCCAGTTATCAACACAGTGTTGTTCTCTAGACAAATCGAGGTTGTGAAGTTGGCCCCAGGAGCATATATAGTATTACCTTTGATTGACTGTATTGTTGCAGATGTTTTCTGTACACGCCAATGGCTGGATGGACCAAATATGCTTTTCCCATCTGCTACGCTCCAACTTGAAAAAGCTGCATTGGTAGCAATTAGTGGGCCATATGTTGCAGACACAACCCTAACTTTAACTCCATTAACATATACTGGCAGGTTATTTCCATCCATAAAGCTTATCCAAGGATTAATTATATCTGCGCCTGGATTTGTTTGTGTTGTAAAGCCTGTGTATAATTCATCACCGGCGAATAAAGTAAATACGCCATTCGATACAGAAGTTATGTTTGTAACAGGAGTAGCAATCATTCTATCTAGATCAGAAATATATGACTCAACCAGAGTAGCTACTGAGGCTATTGCCTTATTTATTGATATATCATCAAGTGCACTCCCTTTTGTTATTAACTTCGCTACGTGATCTATTGATTGATAACTATTTGCTGGCTGGGCTGCAATATCTCCAGCTGTAGATGAGCCTGATGTTGCAGGTACGGGAAGTAGTCCCAGTACTGGCATACTTGTACCATCTATAATTGTTAGTTTGTTCTTGTTACCGCTTTTTAAGCTTTTAATAAGTAGATAACCATCTTGAAACTCTCCCGCAATATTTCCTGGTGATGCTGCAGCTATATCTGCTAATACTGTAGTTATTGTATTAGCTGTAAAAGTAATGGCTACAAATATAGTGGCATCGCCAGTTAACTGTAACTGAAGTGTCTTACTCGCTAAGCTGGGCCAATAGTATTCATTAAAATTTCCATCTGGTGGTGTAGATCTTGTAGTACATCTTATGGTTGGAAGCGTAATTCTTGGAATATCAGCTGTTCCAAATAGTTCTTCTTTTCTAATCCTTTGTTGAAAAGCACTCATAGCCATAGTCTATCACAGAGCTAATTTTTTATAAATAGTGGTATAATAAAGAAATGGCCGAAGCTAAGAAGGATGATAAGAGCGAGAAAAAGGTTGATGAGTCTAAGATAAAGAAAGGCAAGGCCACTGCCATGCCTGTTCGTAAGGTTAAGTGCGGTTGTTTTCCTATTATTGATGGTAATACTAGAGCTGCTGAATTTCAGAACGAGAGATATGGTGAAGGAATACGTGTAGTAAATCCTTCGAATGTTGGATATCGTTGTGTTCTTTGTAAGAAGGTGTTTGACTTCGGGTCAACAATCTAGTATTTTTTAGTATTTATAAATAGAACAAGAAAGGTAACTAAGAAAATACATCTATTAACCTATAATTAATGTCCATTTAATAGCTAAAGTTATATTTTGTGTTTTTGGAATGGGGTCAAAGGTGAAGTATGCAACAGGAGTATTAGTAGCAGCACTAGCCATTGTTAGGTCTATACTTCCTGGTGCATAGTTTGGGGGTCCACCGTCTGTAAAAAGACCTGCTTCTTGAATAGTCACTGTACCAGCTACGGAAATCTCATTAACGTCAAATAGCTTAGTAAACATGATTTCTGTCTTTGCTGGGCTTAATGGATATGTAGGTAAGTTCAACCTAGCTAGAAAATTAGCTCCATCTACAGACACGGGGGCTGCTAATGAATCCACTGTAGCAACTTGTGGCTTAATGCCTGTGCCTACTCCTATGTATCTTATGCGATCATTTCTTGTAGGAGTTAGCGGACTGTAGTTAGAATAGCTCATTAATTGTGCTACCCATTCTCTTCCTGTTATTGTGAACACATTATTCTTATTCAGTGAATACACGAGTTTTCCTCGTTCTCTGGCTTCTATCTCTACTCTTCCACGAACTCCGAAGCACTCGCTCTCATATATCTTCCCATTAACATCTAATCTGTCATCTATTTTTATTGTGTCTAATGCCATAGCTATATATTACTGCATAGCTGTATAAAAATAAATAACAATTAAACAGCTTTCCATTTATTTTAGGTATAATATATAAATGAGGCGGAAGCCGTGAAGCATCCTTGGAGTTTATATGCTTTAAGTTTCTTTGAAGCCTTTGAACGATTTGGTTATTACCTTGTTCTAGCTATATTTATGTTCTTCTTAACAGAATCATGGCATATGAGCACTGCTGAGGCTACTAGCTTATATGGTACATTTATTGGTCTTATTTACCTTGCACCTCTTGCGGGTGGTAAGATTGCTGATAAGATAGGGCTAAAGCCTGCAATTAGTATTGGCATGGCTTTAATGGGTATTGGCTACTACTTTTTTGGATATCATAGTAAAAGCGCTTTATATTTGTCTATGACAGCAATCATTTGTGGAACTGGCTTGTTTAAGCCTGCTATGTCTGCATTGGTTGGAAACCTCTATAGCTCAAACGATCCTAGAAAGGATAGTGCGTTTAATATTTTCTATATGGGTGTAAATATTGGTGCTCTGGGTTCTCCAATAGCAGCTGTATACATGAAGAATGAGTACGGATGGATAGCTGCATTTCAATCGGCTGCATGGGCATTGTTTGGTGGTCTTGCTTTGTTTCTACTGGTGTACAAGCATATTAAGATTTTTGATAGGGTTAAGAGTCAGATTATAGAGATTGTCTCTCCTGAACTGCAAAGAAGCAGAAATAGGGTATTCTACTTCTTATGTGCAGTCGTCATGGTTTTTTGGGCTGTTTTTCATCAGAACGGGTCTACACTACCTCTATGGGCTAGAGATCATGCTGATAGAACATTTAATGGCTTGTTCAGTAAGGCTATTGATCCTGCTTACTTCAGTGCTCTAAACTCCTTACTTGTTATCTATCTTTCTCCTAAGGTTGTTTCTGTATTGTCTTGGCTACGAAAGCATAACAAGGAACCAATGATTCCCAGCAAGATTTCTATTGGCATGCTCCTTACTGGTGTTTCCTTTGGTATTATGTGTATTACTACTAGGTCTCCATGGTTGTTTGTTGCAAGTACTTTTGTAGGTACTGTAGGTGAGCTGATGCTGAGTCCTGTTGGACTGAGTATGGCTAGTCGGTTAGCGCCGGAGTCTAAGAGTGCGTTCTTTGTTGGTATATGGTATTTATCTACTGCTGTAGGAAATAAGTTATCTGGTGCTGTTGGTGTTTATTGGGATGTATGGTCACATACTAAGTTCTTTGGTGTTCTCGGAGCTGTCTGTTTTATTATGGGACTTGTTCCACTACTGTTTAAGAACTGGCTAAACAAGGCAATGCCTAAAATTGAGAATACTGCAGATGATAACCTAATTCCGCCTAATATAGTTGCTCTACACTCTGGATTGAAAGAAAAAATTAGAGGCATTCTACGTTCTGAGGCTACATTGTCTGAGAAGTTTACAGAGCTAAATAAGCTCGTCTAGCTTTCTTTTTTTAGTGGTATAATGTATTAATGAAGCGGTATATAGTAACCACCGATGTACACGGCTGCTATGAAGAGTTGGTTGCACTACTTAACAAACTAAATTTTGACCCTGCTTCGGACGTGCTAATTAATCTAGGTGATATAATTCATAGAGGGCCAAACAGTAAGGGGTGCGTTGATCTATTAAGAGAGCGTGCACATGTAACATTAATGGGAAACCATGAAGAAAAGGAGATTAAGATTAGAAAGGCTATTAACAGTGGACAAAAGAAGGAAGAGTTTGCATTTAAGTGGAATGACGAACACCTAGCAGTAGACCAGTCACTCACAGAGTTAGATGTAAACTGGCTTACTACACTACCTTATTACTATAAGTTAGACATTGACGGCCTTACTTGGGTCTTCTGCCATGCTGGGTTACTGTCCTGGAGACCAGTTGAAGACACAAAGAAATCTATATTTTCACATCTTCGTTACGTAACTCCAACTGGAAAGGCTACTAGAATTGAGGAGGATAAAGATGCTAAGCACTGGTCTGCATATTGGAGTGGTCCGTATAATGTAGTTTATGGTCATCATGTTCATAATTTGCATACACCACTAGTAATAGAGCAAAACGGTACTACAACTATTGGGCTCGACACAGGTGCTTGCTTTGGTGGAAAGCTCAGTGCTCTCATACTACCATCTAGAGAGATAGTACAAGTAGACAGTAAAGAGTATAGACCCCTTTAAGTAACAATTTAATTATTTTTAGGTATAATATATCTATGAGCTTCGGGGAGTCTTATCTTTACGGAGATGGCCATAATAATATCATAACAAACCTTATAAAGTTTGTAAGAGAGGCTAATGTACAATGCATTGCAGTATCTGGACTTTCTGGTATAGCTATTGGAGGTATTGTAGCTAATGATCTAAAAATACCCCTAATATGTGTTAGGAAAAAAGGTGAAACATCAGTAGCATATAAAAACCCTGTAAAATTATTACATTTTACCGATGCCTTGCTTTTTGGTTATAGGCATAATCTAGATTATCTCATTATTGATGACACAATAGACTCTGGAGGTACTGTAAAACATATTATTCAAGGAATAAATGATGAAGTCTGCAGCGGCCTACGCTATGCTAGCTTAACCTGCAAGGGTGTTGTGCTATATGCCTCAAATGGTTGTTGCACCAAGGATGATAGTAGAGTACAGCTTCCTGTTTATAATACAGAGCATTTTGAGGATAAACCCCATAAATGCAAGGCTTTAGATTAATAATTTTTTATTATGTAATATTTTTTGGTTTCTGTAGCTGTCATATCTCTAGTCATCTCTAGAGTATTACTATCTATTACTTTTCCTATAGGGTAATAGCCAGTCCCATAACCAAGATCTAAGTTATTTGCTCCAGATGCAACTTGAAGTAGATCCCCAGGCCGAGTAGATAATACATGATCTATACCAACTGTAGTTACTTGGTTATTGTTATTAGTCAATACTGCATTATTATTAGCATACAACTCTATACTTAGTCTATCTTCTATATATTTGTCTCTTGTATTAAATCCAATCAATCTTCCATTATTTATAATTGATCCAGTATAGTTTCCGGCAGCAAGTGTTGTATTTAAATACACGGAAAAAGACTCTGGCCTCCAATCTAGAATTTTATATTCGTTGTTATCTATCTGTATATCCCAGCCTGGAACAACAATTAAGTTTGTATCGGCATTTAGAATTGTTACCCAATTACTTCCATCAGCTACTAGAGAATATGGGCCTATTTTTTTATCTGCTAGTTGAAGTCTATATATATAATAGTTATAGTTTCCTGTAGCTTCTGCTATTGCTTTATTCAAAACAATATCTGTACCATTACGAAAATCTACTATCCTATAGGACTTACTCGAGATTACATTGTTAAAAAATCTAAAATAATCTCCTGGGCAAACTCCTGCACTAAATTTACCCGGAATAGTTACAAGTGTAGACGTCTGGGTTATACTTGCAGTTCCAGTTATTATTGGATTTTTTATTTGTCTATATACTGCAAATGGTACATTTTCACCCTGTACTGCATTTGTGTTTAGTACTAGAGATGTATTTGATGCCACAGATTGAATAGTGTATGGATCAGTATTTTTAGAGTATATAAACTTAACTAAATCTCCGGGTCTAGTGAACGGCTCATCATGGTAAGGACCCGATATTAACCCTGGAGTAGTATTTACTGTACTACTTAATGTTACAAGAGTAGCAGTTCCCCTTATTAGCCTATAGTATAATCTTCCCGACCAATCAACCAAAGCTAGGATATCTACTTTATTTCTGTATACTTCTGGTGGTGCCCCAAAACCTATACCATCGATCTGTTCTATCTCTATATCCATTGTAAGCTTATCAGTAATTTTTATATTATCCCGCTGAAGCTTACTTGCTATTGTTTTTATATATAAATATGTAGGCTTAGTCTTGTTCATATATGTTGCAACATAGCTTAAACTAGCTACGCCGTACATATCAGGATTTGCTCTTATATAAAATGTATGATATTTATTAATACTACTATAATCGTTCAAAAGGTCTGTAGTCCATGTATCATTGGATATATAGTCTCCAACCTCTACTCCTTTTGTTAGTGAGATGTACTTGTCTACTTTGTCACCAACAGAGTACTCTTTATTTGTCGCAGGATTTATTGCCAAACCACTTAGCTCTGTATCAGAGTCTCTCCATGCACCATTTACAAACTCCTGCTTTCCTCGCGGGTAGTAGTATACATCCTCAATTCCATTTAATCTTGTAACGACTATTCTACCATACTCAGGAGCACCTGTTACCAAGTTCAATCTATACATCTTATCTATATTTGTTATAATTCCCGCGTTTGTTGTAAATGGCAGCCCTAATAAGATTGTTGCTCCAAGTCTAATACTTTCTAGTTGAGAGCCTGTAGTTAACATGTGCATAAGACCAGCCACTGCTGACTTATAACTAATTGGAATATTCTGTTTAATAAAATCCTCATATGTTAAACCTGCTAAGCTCCCAAAGTTATCCTCTACATACTTATGATTATCTAGAAATGTCACCTCTGCCCATAAATTTGGATATGTTTCATTCTTTGCTAAGACAATCCAATTATTTGCAATTCGTTTATAAATTATGCCTTCTACACCTGTTTCGGTTGAAACTAGGTTTTTTGTTAACCTTAACTGTTCTTTATTAATAATCGATAATATTTTGTATCTGCCTGCATTAAGTCCCTTTTTTATTACTAATGTGTCTCCGGGTTCGATCTTAAACTTATCTAGATCACTAAACGGTAGTTGTACCAAACTACTGTTCATATTACTATTTATAGTTACACTCAGACCAGAATTTGACACTAAAGTATAGTCAATATTCTCTTCTAGCTTAACTGGCTTTGTTATCTTTTTATTGTTATCTGTTCTATAGTATTCTCCGTTAAGCTGATAGGTATCAGGCTCTTGTATATACTCCTGTAATGAGGGCAGTGCTCTTATTGCTTCGTCTATGGCTATTCTACTTTTTCTTATTATTTTAATAGGTTCAAGCTGTATAAACTCTCCTAATACTGTTACAGATAAGACCTCTTTTTCATAATTTAGTCTTTTCCATGCTATAGAGGTAATCTCTGTTTTAATTGCCAGAGATTCAGCGGTATATATTGGATTTCCTTGAATATCTAAATTTAAGGTTACGCCGAAAGCCTTGGCAGCTTGAACTTGATCCTGTACACTGATAGCATTGGATTCTATACCATTAACAAGAGGTTCAATGTTCCACACAAAACCCAAATTCTTCCCCGAGACACCAACTACCTGGCAATTTAAATCATAGTATTTATTGCCCCTATGAACTCTTATAACAAGAATGTCCCCTTTAGATACTCCCTGTAGCTCTAGATCTTGCTCTGTAATTAATGTAGAAGAAAATCTCCAATAAATATTAGTTTTTCCTGCAGGGGTACTATCATTAAAAAATATAGTTGTATCTGTTATTCTATTAGATAAATACCCTCTATCTAGAGTAATAATTTTGTTAGCTTGTGTGATATTATTTAGCTTACGTAGATCTACTCCAACATTTATCTGATTAGTATCTTCTGGTTGTATAAATAAGCCGGTAACTATTGTATTACCTATTCCTGCCTGATCATCTGTTAACACTAATTTTGAGCTACCAAGTAGCAGTTCGGTATCATACCGTAACCACCTAGCCTGTCTATACTCTTGAATATTATTTATGCTTTTATTAAAATTAATTTGCCATAGGTCTAATAGCTTAGATGCTATTATTTGTGAACTACCAGACCAGAAAGACTCTATAAATTTTTTGTCCATGGTTAAAGTATACTACAGTTTTTAGACACGTTATTAGTTAAAATTAGTATAAAAGTCGCCAAGCAGTTGCCAGAGGTAACTAACATCAGGCACTACCTGTTGACCACTAGAGTCTATTATTATAGACACCCTTATATCTTTAGTTGTTGGCGGGCTATTTGCAGTATCATCACCAACCACTAGTTCTATTTTGTAGATGCCGGTCTTGTCTGGAGTAAACTGAGCTGCATCATCTTTAGCTATAAGTCCAAAACGTTGTACGTTACTTCCTATAGGTGCCGATACTATTCGCCAATAGTAGTATTTTGGGTCTGTATTGGGTGATGTAGTTGAGCCTCTGGCATCTAACCTAACAATACTTCTAACAATATACCTATCCTTATCTGAGTTAATAATAGCCTTATATAGATCATTTGTAGGTACTACATCTCTACCTAGACCAAGTAATAGTACTTTTGAAGTACTAGATAGCTTTGGATAGTTCATAGTACTAGTATACAGCTGAAACTATTGTATCAATATTGGTATAATAAATTAATGAACACTAATGATCCATTTAGTATGAATGCGAATATAATAGAACATAATTTTAAGGCAGTAGCAAAAACAGCACTTATTGCAAATATAGTTGCTGTTATTGTTTTCTTTGGTGGTCTTGCTGGGATTATCTATTTGATCTCATACCTGATAAAGCACTAATGAAGGAAAAGCAACCCTCTACTACTACTGAAAAGAATAAGAAGGAAACTTATGAGCCTAGATCCGACAGCCAATCCACTGGCTATCGTAGAGAACAAATTTATGGCGGCTATGTTACTTTAAAGGCTAATCGGCATGGCCGCGTCATGCCCAAGCCTACATGCCCTTGATTTTTTAATTATTAAACTCCAGCCAGCCTGTCTGTAGCATAAACGTTTGCGGCATTTCCAGAAGGGTCCCTTAATGCACTTGTATATAGTGGTGTAGTATTATCTTCTTGGTACACAATCAATGTGTTGTTTAGTGTATCGATTTTAACATGGCCACGCAAAGCTTGAACTACTATACGTATTGCCTCACCAAAAGTACCAGAAGTTACATGCAAACTTCTTACCTTATCCCAAACTGCTGCAGCTACTCCATTTGTTGATATAGCAGCTATTGCAGTGCTTAGCTGCTTAAGTGAGTCATTAGCGGTGCTGAAACCAGTTCCTGCAACCTGTGTTAGATCTATGTCACTGACCCCTTTTATACTTACCTGAGCAGCAGTTATTGCGGTTGTAATTTGTGTATTATCTTTGTTGGATGCACCTTTAATACTTGTTACTGCACCTGTAACATCCCCTTGAGATGCAGGAATAGCTGGTATTAGATCAGTTTTTGCCTTAATAGCAGTACTTGTGGCCTCATTAGCTGGAGCTGCAGGTAAGTTATCAGTTTTAGCCTTAATAGCTGTAATGTCAGCACTAGAATCAGCTTGTACTGTTTCAGTGTAGTTTGAACTTAAAAATGCATTAGTTGTAGGGTACACACTGTACTGTAGAGGTCCTAATACATCTGTGGTTGTGTTAGGCAGTGTTATATGATACAGACCAGGGCTATTAGTAGCGTCTATTTCAAAAAAGTTAGTGTTTAGAACGAGGGCAATATTAACAGTAACTCCAGTTGCTTTTACAGCCTGGCATCTTCCATTTTTTATATCAGCTACCACTATACCAGTAGCATCTGCTCCTAAAGCTGTAACCAGCTTAACCGGGACACGAACAGCTTGTGATTGAATTATCACTAGTTTCCTCCTCTATTTAGTCCAATATTCATAGTAGCAGCTAACTGAACAGGAACAGCTGGACCACCACCACCGCCTATGGAAAATACAGGATTAGCTGTGATAGACCCTACAGCTCTTTCTACAGCTTTTCCTACTGAGCCTGTGACATATACAGTCATTGTATAGTCCATTAGTAAGTTCTCTCTACTATTTTTGTTTTGTTTAATAGAGGTAGCGCGGAGTCACTCATGTTTAATGTATATACCGTTACCTTCCCATCTTCTACTGTAACTAGACTAGCTTTTGGTGCTGAATTATTTTCAGGAAGAAAAACATTTGCTACCTTTTCTCCATAGTCTACAGTATCGGCATATATACTAATTCTAGCTTGTGTTAGCTTTGTCATTGTTTTTTTATAGGGCCGGTGTGGTTGTTGAATCCCATACTATAGATATATCACCAAAAGTAGCTCTAGCTTTCGTATTATATGTATCTCCAACAGCTCTATTAGAACCTTTCCATACCATCATACTAGATACACCTTTATATCCTATTGGAGAAGACAATGCACCTCTTCTACCATAAAGTATTGGGAAGGATTCATCTTCTCCTGTAATAGCATTTTGACCAATCGCACCAGGAACTACTTGAAAGCCTGAAGCATTAGTTAGGTACATAGGAGGAGTTTGAACAAAACCAGCACCAACTAATCCATATTTTAACCAGCATGCAGGGCCGGTGGCTTCGCTGCATAAATAACTGACTCCAAGTATTTCGGCTGTTGTATAGTAACAGTAAGATACCATTGGGTCTTGGTCACCGACAGGATAAGTACCAGTTAGTAGCGGGTCCATTATAAATACAGTGTAAGTTACGCCCGTTATTTTAGTGTAGCAAATCATTGCAAAGCCATAAGGAGCTGCATTGTCCATAATTATCTGTTGATAGTAAGTATTGTTTGTAGGCATGTACTGGACAGTACCAGGGGAGGCATCAGTACCACCACCAAATAGTATCGCTTCATCTGTTGCACTTGGAACTGTAGTTGCATCTGGTGTACCGCCTGTAAATCCTGCCGTTTTAGAATATTTTATTCTCCAGTAGTAACCATCACTAAATGTACATTGTATACATATCTGTCTACCGCCTGCACCTGCCGGAGATTGTAGTACAACCCACGCTCTTGTATTAAAAAGACCGTTTGCTCCAGTATTTGCACCTGTTACTTGCGCACCAGTATTAGAATACGTACTTCCATCACTATCCTTAATTTTAGTCCAGCCGTTAGTTACTAGCGTAGATATAAGATTCCACATGGCAATTGCGCCATCAGCAGGCGCTTGGTTTACTAAGAACTGAAGTGCCATTTTATATTACAACTCTGCTGTACTGGTTAAGAGCAGTAGTTAAACAAGATAGATGTTGTTTTTCCATATACTTAGTGTAATATATTTAGTCATGATAGTACAGTACATGAAAGAAGAAGAAATACTTAATGCTATTAGTGGGCATATAAATTTTATAGACAAGGCACTACAGGAAAAAAGTAAGGAAGGCATATTTAATTGTTTAAGATGTGGAGGAAAGACAAGGAACAAGATAGATGAGTCGAGATTGTTTATAGATGGAGATCTTCTTCCTAACTACTACGCAGAGTGTGTAGAATGCTTTGCAGTATTTAATCCTAAATTAATGCTGGAGATAAGTCCTCCGAAGAATTAATAAAATTATGGTATAAGTTAATTATGGTAAGGCCAAGCGATTGTGTTATAGGTAATACTATATATGCTGAAAAACTAGCGGCTGCCGAAAAATATATAGACACTGAACTTACACGCAGATATTCAAAGTACACACCACGAGTAGGTATTGAGATGAGAAATCATCAAGATGTAGTGTATATGGTACATGATCTGTACAAAGAACACTGGTCAATAGAATTCGGTACTGACCAGCGTGGTGAACAGGATTGTAGTATATTACATTTTACAGCTAGAAACTAATTTTTTAACTTCTAACTAAGAAGATACCACCGCCATCAGCTCTTATAGTGTCTACTGTTAAATCGACACCAGGAATCCAGTATATCTGTGAATTAAATCCGTTAAATACTGGATTTGACGTTCCGAGGCTGTCTTGAGATTCTATTGCTTGTATTTTTCTATCTAAATCATGTACAAGGGCCACCAATGTTATTGGTTGAACAACTGCACTAGCTCCTCTTCTAGATAGCACTTTTATCAACTGATCAACACGTAATTCCTTATTAACTGAACCTAGATTGTTTATATACTCAATTAAATCAGCTGTCGTTACAGTAGTGCTAGAGCCACCAGTGTACTTAGCATCAATACATGTGTATGCAGGCAAATAGTGTCTAACTAGTGTATTAGAGCATAGTACTCTATTTGATGGCGAGCTTATTTGATTTTGTATCTCTACTACCTTACTACTTGTTTTGTACCCAAGCTTAATACTCTTGCCGAACAATAGCAATCTACCCTCCTCATTACCACCAACAGGTATATAACTAGGTGATAGTGCTAAACTAACGATATCTTTGGTGCTATAACTAAAATTTTTATTTATAGACTTAACTGTGTATCCTTCTATGTTATATCTCCCGCCTATCTTAAACACAGTGTTCTCATCAAATTCTTTAGCTAGATTCAATACAAAAACATCTGTGTCAATATAGTATAGTGCTGCTTCTCTATTGTTTACCATAACACTAGACATAACTCTAGATAACTCTTCCCTAACTATTTTATAAGGAACTTTATGTCCGTATCCTTCCGTAACTAATGGTGTTGATAGTATTATTTGACTTTTTGAAGAAGGAAGTAGTGGATTTGGACTCAATGCCCAATTTATACTTATAGTACGACTCTCTAGAATACTGTCATATAATCTAAATCTAACATACTGATTAGTTAGTGTCTTACCTCCGTTTAATGTGTCACTAGGCAGTTCTAGCGGTGCATTATGTATTAGCACATAACCATTTGCATTATTTGGAAAGTTAGCTGATCTATCCAATGTTACTGTTTTATTAAGAGCATCAACAGCTGTTATTTTATATGTTCCAACATATGGGGTATCATCCCCTGCAGTCAGTATATTAACGCTCTCTGCGCTTATAATAGTTAAGTACTTATTTACAGCTGCAAAGGTGCTTATGTCTCCTGTTGACATTGTAACAACACGGCTACCTCCTGCAAAAGAAGCCCTAATCATAGAAGCGTCTATCCAGCCATCAGGATATGGGTTTGTTGTAAACGTCATTTTTTTATCTAGCCTGACTAGATGGTTTGGAAAGGTATCTGAAAGCACCTCAACTATAATATAACCACCAGCATCTGCACCAGTATCTATATACACAAACTGACCAGCTTGTAGTGGCTTCTTATTAAACATATAAACAGCATTCGCAGTCTTATCTGGATATGCAAGTCTTACTATATCACTACCTGCCTGCGTGATGCATATAAAACTTGATGTCATTATATCTCTAGCGGCCAATTCATTTATTGCCGGATAAAACTTAAATATATCTCCTTGCTGCACCCCTGTTGACAGTATGCCTGTACTAGAATAATACGCTTGGCTTACTGGATAAGCCACAGAACCATTTCTTAGCATGGCAGTTGGTAGTACATCTGTATTGGGTAGTATGTTTGCGGACAAGTTTGTTGGTCTTGCAATAATATCATCATGTTTAAATATTGTTGGCTTAATGCCTGAATAATACTGTGCTGTTGTAGCATTTAAAAAGTAGCTTCTTAGTGTTGTTCTCGGTGCAGGGCCTATTTTGTAAGTGCACATAGATATATTGGTTAGTATACTAAACACTTCTGGTGTAGTAAGCGTTAATCCAACGTATATTAATGCCTCTCTAAGTTTAGTAGTAAGTATTCTTAGAAAGCCGGAACCATTTAACGGATCTGTTGCATAATCGAAGATCTTGAAGTATTCCTCGCTGGTTATGGGTGTTATTCCTGCTCCTATAGTATTTACGTAACTTATGAAATCTGCTATGGCCTTTCCGGGCGATACTGGAAGCTCGTCATATAATTCTATAAGTGCTATCTTCTGATGACCTGCACTAGACTTACCCCATAACTCTAGAACCCTTATATCCTTTATTAAATAGTTACCAACAGAAGGACTTGATGTTATATTTAAGCAAAAGTTCTTATTGGCCCTAGCTAATGGAGATGTAGTTTGGTTGCCAGACGGGTCATTAGTAAATTCTAGGTCTTTCTCTGTAACATAGGCCATTAACTTATTGTTATTACCACTCCACATAAAAGGAGGTACATTTATTTCTACTGTAGTTATAGGATTAGCAGCATCGGCTGAAACTGTTCTACGTACTCCATCATAAGTTGCTATCTTTTGTGTATACCTAGCATCTACCCCTGGGCCTGGTACTGCTGGGACAGAAGCAAGAGGCCAAATTCCAGAAAGATCTGGTAGTAGCATTAAACTAGCTTGGTTTACAGCAGTACTTTTACCTTGTTTAATACAACATGTATTTTTTATATTTACTGGATACTTATACGGTATCTTGTTTGAAGTTTCTTGCTTGTTTGAGTCTAGTAGTGTTATATCATCAACTGTAATTAAAGGCAGAGCTATACCGGCCCCAGCAGAATATATCTTGTAGTTAATGTTATTGGCGGTATACTTTAAGGCTCTATCAAGTATGAGTCCACGCCCGAGTAAGATAGCATCAAATCCTGTAATAGTATAAACACCCTTATCATTACCAGAAAGTATCTCTAAGTAGTCTCCCATTATAACTCCATACGACAATGTGTTTGTTAACAATGTTACTTGTTTAGAGCCAGAAAAAGTAGTTAGATCGCTAACAGGTGTTTTCAACGGTAACTTCTGTACAATGGGCTGATTTAAGTTAATGTCTATCATCTTAACTATCCTAGCCCTTATTCCAACTTCTGCTGCGTTGAAAACAACGTTCAGTCTAATATCTGGAACAGCTTGTATTACAGTATAAGAACCTATGTTATTTCCGGTATCAAAGTATACAAGGTCCCCTACCTCAATGTTGTATGGTTCAATATCTGTCCAAGCTAATAGATTATTATTTGCCCCGACGTAAGCTCCTACTAAGTATTGTGTGTTTTTTGTATCAGAAATGTAGTCAATAGCTAAAGTTTCTTTGTCATCAGATAATGGTCTAACAAAGACATCTGTATGCCCATAAACATGAACTGTATTGTCTGGAACCGCAGTCTTACCAATGCTATCTGGTGTCTCTTCTAATGTAATGTACCCCGGCTTTTTTAGTAAGATAGTACACGGCCCATTTGTTAATGCGGCGTCTAACTCAATAAATACATTTACATTACTTTGCCAAAGAATACTATGAATTTTAGCTACAAGAGTGTTTGCACCTAATGCGTATTGTACTTCTACCTCATCTTTTATCTCTATTGTTTGAAATGGAGAACTCAGCAATACATTAGTTATAAACGCCCAGGATCCAAATACTAGACCAGTCCCTACCTTGTAAACTGCTCCCTGACCTCCGCCTCTTAAGACATCTCTATCCATAGCAGGATCTCCTGCTCCGATTGTTGTCAAGGCTTTAACATCTAGTATATTAGCTCTAATACCCTTATCTGTATTTAAACTGCGTTCTGTTAGTCCAATTTGTGTTGCTTCTACGAACTGCTGGTTTGTTTGGCCATCCTCACCACCACTAAATTTTATTAAGTTTTTTACACCAATACTTCCTACTATATCAGTATAACTAAGATTATTCTCATCTATATTATACTTAGATCCTACTGCTTCTGCTTGTACTGTAATATCAATAAAGTACTGAGTACCCTCTCTGTTGAATAGCAAGTCTGTTGCTAAGAATGTATAGTTAGTGTTCGGATTAAACACTAAGTTATCCTTGGATACTATTCTATCTGTTATTCCTATATTGCAAGCTTGAGGCGCAGGAAAGTAGATTCTAGCTGTACCAGAGGTATACTTTCCTTCTTGTATTGTAGAGAACCAATTAGCCATTAAGTCTTGTACTTCTTCGACATTAATAGAACTTGCATTACTTATAGATTGAGCTAGCTTTATTTGATTTATCTGCTGCTTAAATGGCTCTAGAAATACTGTTAGAGGATTTATAAGCAGATCGTCGTATGTTATCAAATCAATGTCTGGAAATACTTCCTTACCTTTCTGTATTAAAAAAGATTTAATATCAATTTCAAATGGATCAGTTCCTAGCCTGGTTAGCAGGGGTTGTATAATTAGTGTATCTGCAGGACCACCAGCAGTTAAATCTATACCGCTGTCAAAGGCTTTAAGCCGCTCCTGTACCAACGTTTCAAATGCATTTGTAAATGCTGACATAGCTATATACTAGCATAGAACTAATAAAACGGGTTATTTTTTAAAGATTTATAGCAGCAGTGGCTGTTACTCCAGCTTGATTAGTTATCTTAATACTAACAATAACCTCGTCAGGCTCAGCTGCTGTAATACCTAGTACAGAAGCACCCAGTAGTTTTTCTGATAGTGGTAGTTGTTGTTTTGCTTGCTCATCAAAAACTAAAGTGTTCGTAGCAGCTATTGCATCAATAACCCTACTGTTTATATTCCTACCTTCTTCAGTAGTATTTGTACCTATAAAAGATAGTAAGCCACCGCCGCCAGGAGTAAATGCATTACTATTGGGAGCTTGTAGCAAATACTTAATATAGCGCTGTACTAGTTTCTGTAATCCATCCACTGGTTTATCATTAAATTCTGCTGATAGTGTAGCAGTAGATAGATTTGTTGCCTTTCCGAACAAAGAAATACTTGTAATATTTTGAGATAATAAGAAGTCAGGAATCTCGATTAATAGAGTATTATCTGACATCTTTACCCAAACGTCTGATACGTAATTATTCAATAAAACTTCGGTAACTTTCAGCAACTCCTCTCCTTTTATTGTTAGTACATTTCTACTTCTAGTAGCCTTAGTATATTTGATTATTTGCTTAGGGACAATGAACTGTAGAGATTTCATGAACATAGTTTATCATCTTTATTGGTATAATAATAGTGTGAGCACACAAACAATCACGACTCCTGATCTATTTAAATCACGAGTTGGTCAACGAAGAATAGATGAAGTTAGGATGGGAAGATTTATCGACAGAATTGAGGCAGCACTTGAAGAGGCTGTTAAGAAGTTTGCAGTACAAGAGGCAAAAGATCAGATTCTTACATTGACGATTAAAACAAACGTGGATGCAGATATTTTTGTTTCTGTTTCTGAGCTTTATAAAACTGCGGGATGGCATGTTGATGTTACCAATGAAGGGCTCGTGTTAACGCTACCGCGATGCCCAAAAGACGAATACGATCCAGATGAGGACGATGATTATGATAGTTAACATCTAAGAGAGTTTTTTAGCTCTCTCTACTACACTATTTACTTTAGCCTCTAATTGATTTAATTTTGTTTGTTTGCTTGGTCTTTTCCCATCAACAGTTATTTCCTTTTTCGCTCTGTCAATAAAATCCCCAAATGTTAAAGTACCAAATATCTTGCTGTAGTCTCTTGATCTTATATAGGTATAGACTTCCTGTAGTTGGGTCTTTATTTCATCCATGAAACTATTGTACTAGTTCTTTACCAACAGCTTCAATTTTTGTTAAAATATCCTGGGCCTTAGTAATATCTGTCAATTCATTAAATCGGCAGTTGTTTAACTGTGTTATATACAGGTTAGCATTGTTCTCTTCTAAAGTTTTAGTTAATAGTAATAGTGTAGCTGTATCCTCGGGTCCTACTGACCATAACATCTTAAAGCTTAATAGGTAGCCTTGTACTTGGTTGATTAAAGTGCTAACCTCGGTTTTAATAGAATCCTCACTAGATATTTTCTGTTGAAGTAGAATGTCTATTAGTTCAATAATCCGGTCTAGTTTTATACTATAGTTGATTAGTGCGATTCTCTTACACTCCGATATAGCTAAGCTTTTTAGTTTAAAACTCGTCTCATTTAGTTTTGGCCCGCTAGATAGTTTAAGGGGGGTTAGCTGCTCTACTACATACATGTCATTAATAATATCACCGATATCAAGGGGAATGCTACACTCATATTCTGTAGCTGTAGCTAAAACGGAGGGCATTCCTATATCTAAAGCTATGCCAGGATTTATTGTAATATTACTGTTAGCCGTCAGTACAAGATTAGTATCTTTTGTGACATTTAACCCTTTACCAGATAAAAATGTTGCTAGGTGCAATAAGTCCAATCCTGTTGTTTGCCCAGCAACAAAACCTAGCTCATTATGCACTGGGTATCTAGGTTCTGTATAAACGCCCATGGCTAAGGTACCCAATACTGTACCAACTACCTCTATTTTAGTAACTCCTGAGACTCCAGATAGCACCAGTTCATTGTTTTCTGTCTTGGCGGCAACTAAATAAAGTCTTGGTGTTCCTGTTGTATCTTGTATGTTTGTTGTGTTTATAAGGGTAATTAAACTATCTATAGTAAGTACTCCTGCTGTTATAGGATAATTTGCAACACCTTCTACTATAGTACCAGAGGCTGCAGGTACTGGTATACCTACTGCAGTGATTTTTAAATATAAGGAGGAGTTAGCAGGTATTGTATAAACTGTTTGTTTTGACAGTAAGTAAACGCTAGATACATTAGCTGCAGGATAATTGTATGAATAAAGTGTTGATCCTATAATTACAGAAAATAATGTACTGGTTGTGTTGGTGCCCACTGACCTACTTACTGCCTTATCATCTAGTGACATTAGCGTAGCATTTACAATAATAGGGCTAATATATGGGTCACTTGGTTTAAATGTACGAAGTAGTTCCAGACAGGAGGTTAATAGTATTGCACTATCGGCCTTACTATTATTATCTATATTATCAATTACATTAGCCGCGACAGTTTTAACCTTAGCTATTATTTTTTGATTTATTGAATTAAGTAGCCCTGCACTTTTCCATTGTGTTTCTGCTTGATTGAGATTAGTTATTAACTGATATAGTTGTTGGTTCAGTTCTTCGGCAAGTTTTACTGCTGTGTATATATCTTGCTTTGCATCGATATTAGATACTCCCATACTCCCCTTAGAATCTTTTAGCTCTTTGAATGAGCTTACTAGTGCTACAACTTTGTTTTGAAACGAAGCTATATTTTGTAACTGATATAGCTCATTTTTAATATTTGTAGTTAGCTCTATACTAGCAGGTAGCTCTTCTCTGTGTACGTACAACAATAAATTTTTTATACTAGTTAAAGCATCATTTAATGCTGCCAGCTTTGTACTAATAGTGTTATTTAATCTATTCATAAATAACAGTGCCAGCTTGGGATTAGTTAGCAGATATATCTTTACTCCCAGCTCTAGATCATCTTTTAATAATGATGTTATTATAGAAGAAAAATCAACATTAGCTAGCTGCAAGTTTTTTACTCCTGCTTAGGAACTCTATTTTGACTATTTTTGACCTTGGTAGGGTTAAAGCGAACTTTCTAACCTTCTCTGGAGATAAATCAAGTTCATTACAAAGGTATTCAAAAGAGTTAAATCTATCACCTGGCCACTTAAATAGCCAATCATATGCCTCGTCCCCGGTAGCTTTTAGTTTAGGGAACTTACTATCTTTATATAAAACATAGTCATACGCTGCTCTCAGTATGACTCTGAACCATAAGAGTCTTTCTGGTTCAAACTCTATGAGATAGGTGTTTCTAGGGCCTTCTTGATTAAACTGCATGATTAGTGTTTCTAGATTCTGCATTTGTATATAGTACTGTAAAACTAAGAAAAGTAAATATAAGATTTAAGCTAAGTGATTGTTATGGTTAACGTAGGAGAAGTGAATGGAGGCTCAGGGGACCATATATAACCTGGGGTAATAACCCTAGATATTGTTATAACAGTAGTTCCTCTTTTTAAAGGGACTATTAGTAGCTTACCTTTTAAATAGTGTATTTCTGCTATGCTTGGGTCTGTATGTGAACTAGATAGATCTGACCATGGAGTACTGAAATCTTTGTATGTTGCATCTGTATATCTTAATGTATATGTAACATCTGTATTTTGGCCGCTCAGCAATGGTAGTGACACGTTGTTACTAGATAATGTAAGAAGTATTGGCAAAGGAAATAGAAAATCTTGTATTAACACTGTTTCTTGTGCTGAGGTTTCAACACTAAGTATGGTTGAGTAGCCATCTAATTGAGCACTATATTTAGTATTTTTTAATAAGGTAAACTCGAACCAACCTGTTTCATCCGACTTAACAGCTATAGTCTGTGTATACACAAGCGCAGTATTTATTATATTTATAGGTTCTGGTATTAAGATAATTCTTACACTTTTAATTGGTCTGCCTTCTTGTCCATTTATAAATCCATAAACAGTTATTAACTTGTTGTCAACAGAAGCTCGCGGCGCTCTAATTGTTCCTAATATAACAAAGTTTTTTGAGTTGGCAGCGACAACCAAGCTTACTGGCTGTGCTATAGATACACCTTGTTTATAGTAATATGAAGTATAGGTAGCCTCTGGAAGAGACAAAGTTAAGACCCCATTTACATCAGTTGTCCCGCTTGTTACAAATTGATTTGATTGATTATAAAGGTTTATAGACACTCCTGAGATAAGTACATCTAGTGATGTCTTCACAGTTATAGTTACTACCTGCATAATGCAAGTATACAATATTTATTGGTATAACAACAATATGAACAGTGAGATTAGAGAGCTTATATTAGCTGGGGATCCTGCGTTAGTAATAGAGTACAGAAGTATTGCTAGTTATAAGCTAAAAGAGGCTAAAACCTCTCTCTTTAGGTGTATGATAGACACGAGTTTTTCAGAAAGTTATAAGAATTTACTTAAGAATCGAATCACTTTGCTAACTGAAATTATAGACTATATCGATAGATATGCCGGCCCAGCTGAATAATTAATTTTAGCTAGTTACTATTGGTAACGCTGGAGCTGGAGAGATGCTTAATGGATCTGGAGCTGTACTTAATACCTGTAGTATATTAAAATCTACGGATGGTACTATGATTTCTCTACCTACTGCTGCGCCTACAATATCTATTCTAACTTGAGCCCCTTTAACTAGTTTAATAGAAGCCTCCCCCTTATTGTCAGTTTTAGCTTCTAACTGCTCATGGCTATTCAATACAGAAACGCCAGATATAGTCTTATATATTATAGGAGTTATTATAATTGGATTATTTGGTATTGGATCTCCAGAAACTGTGGATAGTTTTAATGAGCCTGTGACCATATCACTATCCTGTATAATTTTTGGTGGGGGAAATTGAACAGTTTCTGAGTATGCGCTTGTTCTTCCAGTTTTTGTTGCTAATAGTCTTATTTTATAATAAGCACTGGTTACATCAGATAAGTCATATACAGTATAGACTGTTGTTGGTATTGTTAAGTATGGTCTAGTTCCCAGTCCATAAAGTTTTGTTGTTGAAAGTCCTATAGTTGCTGCTGCACTACCCCCCAACTGTATCCATGAACCAGTCCCCTTCACATTATCCGTTACTACTATACGATTAGTATTATTAGTAGCTAAGACGAAGCCGACAGCTGTGTTTATCTTTTTTAGTAGTGATAATGTATCCATTGCCTCTGTAAAGTTAATAGTCCAAGATAGTGCTTCTTTTTGTATTGTAAGAACTTTTCCTACTAAGTCAAACGGTCCTTCTATAGTCCCAGTTATTCTTGGGGGCGCTAGGTCATCTCCTGTTATCTCTATAAATGTTATATTATCTAGAGATCTATATACCTGTACTCTATCATATATAAGAATGTGCTCTTCTATTCCTGGAAGAAGGATTTGTAATGAGGGTAAGGCTGGTTTTATTGTTACATTTAGCATACCTTAATAGTATCAATATTTAGCTAATATTAACATAAGATTCAAGACTTGTCTTAGCTCGCACAGCTATTGCATCGGATGTGCTTCTATTTAACGCTGATAAGCCTCTCTTCTTTTGTACAGCATCTAAAAAATTATACTGTGCTTGTAGTACAGCACGTTCTTGTTTTATATACTCAAGGGCCGTTTGTTTTAACTCGTCAAGCTTTTGCTTATCCATATCTACATTATAAACTAAACTAGGTTGCTTTACTAATAATTCTACCTGTATTTGGATCTCTTCTACTTTTTATATTTTCACGTAGTTTAGCTCTAGTTTTGTCAGAAACTATTCTATTTTTGCCAGCTTCACCTATCTTCTTTTTTGTTTCTTCAGACAGCTTTTTTCCTTTATGGACCAAAGAAACTGCTTTTCTTCGTTCTTCATCACCCTCCCATACTTTTTTCTGACCAGCACTAAAATGTTGTTTTGATTCTTCTGAATGTTTTCGACCTCGTATTTTTGCCATTCTTTTTTCTATTGTTTCTTTAGTTTGTTTCTTACCAGTATTTACTTCTTTTGCTCTTTTTATACATTCCTCGGAGGGGGCCTTGCCTTTATTAAAAATACGAAGAGCTTCCACATGTTCTGGACTTAACTTTCTGCCTTTATTACTTTTGCTTATCTTCTCAGCATGCTCTTCTGTATATGCTGCTGGCTCATGTAGATTATAACAATACTCCTTATCCATTAAGTTATAATAGTGCTTCTCCCGATCTAAAAGTCTTCCCTTTTCTACAAGCTCTAAAACATGAAAACTAAAAAAATCTGAACCATGTAAATTCCATGCATTTTGCAGGTGTATATTGCTATGAGTTTTAGTCTTCAGCATACTCTTATGCCTACTAAATCTATTCTTCATTGATTTAGATTGGCCAATATAACATTTATTATTTTTTATAGAATAGATCATGTATATGCCTGATTTTTTATGTGGATCTGTATCTAGTGACAATTTTAACAAATCCGCCGGTGTCATACCTGTTAGTATGACATAAGTACTAACTACGGAAAAGAGAATTTTTCTCTTTTCTTTTTAACTTAAAATGTTCACAGTATCCCGTATTTTCCCTTTTAACGAACCAACTAATCTACTCATACGAGCTGGAGATATAGACAATTCCCTTGCAATAGCAGTTGGCTTCTTTCCCGCCTTAAAATCTATACTACCTTCATCTCCCATAGGGTATAGCCTGGTGAAGACTTGTTTCTCAACATCTGTTAATTTATTAGAAGAGTGTAGAGCATGTAGTGCATCTATCTCTACAGGAGTGGTATAATGTGTATTCTCTTCTAAGAATCCTGACTCAGCTAAGTCTTTCTTGCTAAGTTCCTTTTCTAGCTTTTTTAGATCTTGGAGCTTAATGGCTGCTCTTCCTTCCTCTTTTCTTCTTAAGTTCATCTCAGCATGAATCTCGTCCATAGTAGGATGTCTATTGTTTAATTCATAAAGATTCTCCTTTGTCCTATTATAGTCTGTAATCATAAATGTTCTGGTTTCAGGTATCTTACCAATGTTAGCTTGAGCATCAACAAACCTTCTAACCTTTGGTAGCCAATAGTGTAAGTGAGTTGTTAATTGAGCTCCCTTATTAGGATTATATCTCTTCAATCCTTCTATATACAAACGCATAACCTCACCATGCACTGCATCTTTGGATACATTGGGATTTCTAGAGAATTGGGTTACTACGCTGTTTAGCATCTTTCTATGTTTACTTAGTAAGGTTTGTATATGTGGAGAGTCTGGTGAGTACTTATCCTTTTTCCATAAGTCTATTGCTTCATGCTCATCTATCTTTACAGCCGCAGCTGTTTTTATATTAGTGTATATCTCTAACGCATCTTCCTGGACATTATCTAAGTCATTCTCTTCTACTCTAGATTGTATATAAGCATTTGTTGCTTCTTCAGCTTCTTTTGTACTGTCTAATCTATTATAAAACTCCTCTAGCATGTCCATGTATAGATAATACCATAAAGTTTTATAAATTAATTGGTATAATATATTAATGAGCGTTCTCAAAGAGTTAAGTAATGATGACTTTCTTGCGTTGATTCAAAAGGGTAAGCCTGACGCGGCGGCTCGTGCTGAGCTTGCCAGCAGGACTGATGGTTTGCTTCCCGTTGAAAATATTAATGGTACTGTTGTAGTGAATAAGAATGCTTTTGATGAGCTTGTTGAGTACTGCAAACTGATCCATTCTGTTGGTAGAAAGTACTCCAAGACTGAGTTCAAAGGTTTTAACCTAATCCCGATTAAGGAGTATACAGCACCTAAGCCGTCTACTATTGCTTGTGAACCCTATACTAAGCACGTTCTGGCGGCAGATGGAACCGATCCTGAGACTACGATTGTGTTTCCTGTTAAGGATGCTGATGCAATGTCTAAGCATGCTTGGCTTGCAACATACCTTCCAGCTAAAGCTGCTACGTTCAGGGTAACTGACGATGATCAAGTTGCAGATCTTGTTGATCAGGTTAACGGAAAGAAAGATCTCAAGCTTAATGTGAGGAATCTTCTGGCCAAATGGGCTAAGGCTACGCCTGAGGAGAGGAAAGAGGCTGAGAAGCTCCTGACTGTTGTTGGTATGGCAGTGGATGCTGCAATTGAGTCTGAAGAGGTTGTTGTTAAGTCGGAGCATCCTGCTCCTTCTTACGAAGTTAAGAACCATTTAAACGGACCTACTCGGCCAAATACCAATAACGGAGTTAAGACTATTGTTGTTGCTGCCGATCCAAATGATTATCACTTTGTAGATTTATTGAAGTTGCATTTTGGGGGTTTGGCAAACTCTGTTAAGATTTTCTGCCTGAGCAAGGATGTTGTTCCTGGGGCTAATGCATCGAAAGAGCACCAGCTATGGCTCGGCAACGCTGACGCTCTTTTGTACTTTACCAACGCTGGTGCTTACAACAAGTATCCTCTTTCTGAAACTATCGAGATGGCTAAGTATGCAAAGGTTATTCCTGTTCTGATTCGAAGCTCTATTATGCCTCCCGAGCTTAGTCGTCTAAAGCCTATACCAAGCAACTACATTGCATCTTCTTCAGATAAAGATAGTGCTATGGTTGATGTTGTTAGAGCCATCCGAAGTATCTTGGGGATTTAGTTTTTTTAAATCTTTAATGGTTTTGGCGCCATAGACATATCAACCTTAGGGGCTATATTTGTAGGTCTGATACCACCAGCTAAGCTACCTGTGCCTCCCAACCCAGGAGGCATTTTCGTATTCATTACAGGTTTAAGGTATCCTGCCCTATTTTGTGCAGTAAGCTTCTGAAGGCCAGGAGAAAACATAGCTGACTTACATAAAAACTCAAACTCGTTTGCAATATCCATAGTTCTAGTATATAGCTAGATTCAACTTAAAAAAAGGTATAATAGTATTAAGGAGTGGCCTACGATGTTTAAGAAGCGGCACTGGATCAAAAAATGGAAGGATGCCTGGAAAGAAATCGCTCTAACAGGTGTCCAATGCCCTTGCGGCTTCTTCCATAGAAGGATAAAAAGACCGCGAGATACCTACTACGATTTAGCAGCTTAGGGGGGCTTGGGGTGGTGTGGTCTTCACACCTGGGCGAATGAGCCTTTTTTAGATATTAGTGGTATAAGAAGAACATGGACAAGTTTCTAGTAATAAGACAAGAGTGGGAAGAATCAGAACGAGGATGGGGATGCAGACCAGATGGTTATTCCTTACACCTAGATAAGGAAGATAGGGATCAATTTGTTAAGAACTACTGGGAGAGTATGCCAAAAGAATGCCCGGATGAGTATTCCAGGCCATATGGAGAAGCTGTTGCTGCTTCAGTAGATAAGGAAATATATGATCTAGTAAGAGCTAAGCATAAAGTGTATGGGGTCCGTTTTTACTAATATTTTTTAGTATTGATTAGCTTGCTGCTCCTGTTGAATTCTCATCATACGGCCCATCTGCTGGTCCTTCAATATCTTGTTCCCCTCATTCATAGCATAACCACCGCCTAGAAAGGACATACCAAGACCAATAGGTCCTACCTTACGGTCCTTAACTCCATTCCATACATCTCTGAACGAAGTATCCATTAGTAATGACTTACCTGCCTGAGGAACAGCTTCTGCTACAGCTTTTGCAGGACCAAAAAAACCAGCTAATTTCATGAATTCAACATGTAGGTTGTTCATAATATAAGTATAGTATAGAACCTAAGTAATTAGCTAATATTTTGGTATAATAAAAATATGAACAGGTTTGTGAGTGTTGGTTTTATGTCTCATATTACTGAGGACGGCAAGGAGCGGTT
>JACCDG010137902.1_pt1 | contig 29035 bp, 31 predicted proteins | sample 7442471 | NCBI WGS metagenome assembly JACCDG01 (sample SAMN15323444, study PRJNA562643) | freshwater metagenome | isolation source: river surface water | place: USA:Blue River Watershed | collected 2017-08-17 | reverse complement strand
TTTTCAAGAGCGATATCTTCCTTCGTAACCACTTCACCAAACGCGAACGCATGCGGCACTCGGCTCTGAGTTTCTCTGATCGTTTCCTGAAAATCAGGTATAACGAAAAACGAAACATCTTTGAGGTACACTTCGTCGTGCTCGGTGTAGGTATTACCTACATACACGCGCCACTTTCCTTTTGATTTATGAACTAGTACTTTCATATAGATTTTTTTCTTACCCTAGCATTACTGAATCAGAGGTGCAACCTACTGCCGTCGTTTCCATTCGTACATCATCACCGCAGCTGAAACCGACGCGTTCAATGATTCAACGCCGTTTTCCATAGGAATGCGAACGAGGAAATCGCAAATCTCTCCTGTTTTTTGACGCATACCGTCCCCTTCTGAACCGACAATAAAACATACCGGCATATCAAGATCCTGTGACCAAATGGTATCTTGCGCATCCTGATGAAGCCCAACAACCCAAAACTTATGTTCTTTCAATGTGCGAATCGCTTCATTGATATTTGTAACTTTAATCAAAGGAATCTTATCAATAAGTCCCACAGCAGTTTTATAAGCAACTCCTCCAACTGGAGCCTGACGATGCTTCGGCATAATAATGCCATGAACACCCGCAGCAACTGCAGTTCGAATGATTGCGCCGATATTATGTTGGTCTTCCAACTCGTCGAGAATCACTACACATGGACGATCGATTTCTGAAACAGAATCAAGCCAGTCTTTCAATTCGATATATTCAACTGGAGCAACAATAGCAACGAGTCCCTGGTGATTCGCGCCGTCAATCATTTCTACCAATTTGCGTTCAGGAACGAACGAAAACGGGACTTTTGCTTTTGAAGCGAGAGCTTTCACTTCCTGGGCAAGTTCAAGATCAAGCGTTTCCTTTATGAAAAGCTTTTCTATGGATTTAGGATCACGTGCCAATTTATCAAGCACAGGATGCTTTCCAAAAATAAGGAGCGTATTCTTTTCTTTTTGAGTGTGGTTTTGTTTTGGTTTCATATTAATTAAATTGTGACATTGCTTTACCGCGCCCGTCAGTTACTAGTACCTCCAATGCTTCACCGATGGTCTTTGAAAGTTTTTTTAATTCTGTCATTTCTGGGTCACGGAATTCTTTCATCAGAAACTGAACACGGTCTTCTCCTGCCGGACGAGCTTTCAATTTGCCGGTTGGAGTAGTCTGGCAGATACCGATTCTAATTCTTGAAAACTTTTGAGACTTCAATCTTTTGATTATTGACTCCATACCGTTATGTCCACCAGAACTTCGGTCAAAAGAAATCTTCAAGCTACCAATGCCGATATCCAGATCATCATAAAGGACAACCAACTGATCTAGTTCCTTTGGAGTAGTAATCAATGGAGCTACACTCGTTCCTGAATTATTCATGAAATTGTTCGGGAGCACGAATTGCACCTTTTTACCGCCGATTTCCCCCTTAGCTGTGAGAGCTTTAAGCTTTACATCATCTTTCCAATCACTAAAATCTAATTTCTTAGCAAGAATCTGTAAAACAATCCGTCCAGCATTGTGGCGGGTCTTTTCATATATTTCTCCTGGATTGCCCAGGCCGACGATAGTTATCATTCGATCACTATACTATATATAGTCACATTGGGGAAGACCACATAATGTGCCTTTGTGTCAATACCAAAAGCAGGTTATAATTCGCCCATGGAAATTGAAACTAAACAAGAGCACGTCCCCGAACAGGAGTCGATCTGGGACTTGATTCGATTCGCGCTCGTAGTTCTGGTTATCGCTTTAGGAATACGGTACTTTATCGCCCAACCATTCGTGGTTTCAGGAGACTCAATGGTACCAACATTCCAAAACAAGAACTATCTCATTGTTGACCAGCTTACCTATCGATTCACCCTCCCGGAACGCGGAGATGTTGTCATCTTCCATCCACCAGGACAGCCAAAAGGAATTTACTATATAAAACGAGTAATCGGGTTACCAGGAGAAACAATTACCGTTAAAGGAGGAATAGTAACAATTACCAATGCCGAACATCCAAATGGATGGACACTAAATGAACCATACATCAGCGCTCCAACAACATTGAATGTCGAAAATAAAAAGATTGGCGATGAAGAATACTTTGTAATGGGAGACAATAGACCGTTTAGTTCAGACTCACGAACTTGGGGAGTGCTTCCAAAAGAAAACATTATCGGACGAGCTTTCCTCAGACTATTCCCTCTTAAATCTATCAGCGCATTACCAGGCGAGTACGAATCGTACACCGCAAACTAACAACCTAACCCATCATCTATATGGATAAAGCAAAAAAAGTATCAAAAGAAGCTCCTGCAGCACCGAAAGGAATGCGTGATATTATGGGCGAACAATATTACCTCTTTCAGGGATTCTTCGAGAAAGCACAAGAAGTAGCGATGTACTACGGCTTTTCTCCAATCGAAACGCCTACACTTGAGCACGAGTCAGTTTTTACTTCTGCAATCGGTATCGGAACAGACATCGTCGACAAGGAAATGTATTCTCTCCGAACCAAAGGAGGTGATCATCTCGCACTTCGTCCAGAACACACTGCGCCTTTGATGCGCGCATATATTGAACACGGAATGCAGAACCAGCCGCAGCCTGTGCTCTTTTATCAATATGGTCCTTCATACCGTCACGACAATCCACAAGCTGGACGATTTCGTCAGTTCTACCAATTCGATCTCGATGCGTTGGGAAGTGAAAAAAGCATTATTGATGCTGTAGTTCTCAAGACTGCCGTTACCATCCTCGAAGAAGCTGGTGCGAGCGATATTTCTATTGACCTCAACTCTATCGGAGACAAAGAATGCCGCCCAGCGTACATCCGTGAATTGGTTGCATACTACAAAAAACACTTGTCTGACCTTCCAGCGATCGACAAGGAACGTTTGAAGACAAACCCACTTCGCATCCTCGATTCAAAAGACCCGAAAACAAAAGCAATTAATGAAGGCGCACCAGATAGCGTGTCATTCCTCTGCCCTGCTTGTAAGAAACACTTCAAGGAGGTTTTGGAATTTTTGAGTGAAATGAATATTCCGTACACAATCAATAAGAACCTCGTTCGTGGTCTTTCGTACTACACACGAACTGTATTTGAAATTATCGAACGCAAAGAAGACGGCAGTGAAATCACCATTGCAGCTGGAGGACGCTACGACTACCTCGGCAAACAGATCGGCAGCAAGAAAGATGTTCCAGCAATCGGAATGTCGATCGGCGTTGACCGCGTCGTCGCATCACCTTGGTACAAGAAGCTTTCTCCACGCATCATGAAGAAGCCAAAGATTTACTTCATCCAGCTTGGAAATGACGCGAAGTTGAAGAGCTTGAATGTTATTGAAATCCTTCGTAAGGCGCATGTCTCAATTGCCCAGACACTTTCAAAAGACAGCTTGTCACAACAGCTCGCTATCGCTGAAAAGCTCGGTGTTCCATACACTATTTTATTCGGACAGAAAGAAGCAATTGAAAACTCAGTTATCGTCCGCAATATGGCGACTCGCTCACAAGAAACGGTGAAGATCGCAAAGTTGCTCGAGTACTTGAAAGAACTTAAATAATCCAAACAGTTGTATGAAGAACGACTCGATTGAAATCGTACAAACAGGACATCCGGTACTCCGCAAGGTTGCACCGGTTGTTCCGCTGAAAGAAATAAATACACCGAAGATAAAAGAAATTATCAGGAAAATGAAAGTTGCTCTTGCCTCCCAAGATGACGGAGTCGCTATCGCTGCTCCGCAGATTGCAGAATCCGTACGAATCTTTGTAGTTTCTGGAAAAATCTTTGATGAGCGTTTCAAACGAGGCAAAGGAATCCCAAAAGGAGAAAAACCTACTCATGAAGATATGGTTTTTATAAACCCTGAAATTATTAAGCTTTCAAAAAAAACAAAGTGGCTTCAGGAAGGATGTCTTTCCGTACGCCCTATTTATGGAGAAGTGAAGCGCTCACTCAATGCTACAGTGCGCGCCCACGATGAACATGGCAAGAAGTTTGAACGTGGCGGAGGTGGATTGCTCGCTCACATCTTCCAACATGAAATAGACCACTTGGATGGCATTCTTTTTACTGATAAAGCGCGTGATGCTCACGAGAGTACATCTGATGAATACTACACCGAATCAGAATCCTAACGAGAATATCAAATTGGCATTTTGGGGCACTCCTGAACTGACTATTACGATACTTGAGAAACTTGAATCCGAAGGGTTTACGCCTGCGGTTATTATTACTGGCCCTGACCGCCCTGCCGGACGCGGACTCGTCATGACTCCCCCTGCGCCGAAAGTCTGGGCGGATAAAAGAAACATACCAGTACTTCAGCCTGAAAAAGTTGATGCTCTTTTTTTGGAAGCGCTTCAGGCTTTCAATATTGATCTTTCAGTGGTTGTTGCGTATGGAAAAATCTTGCCACAGGAAGCAATTGATCTTCCAAAGTTTGGAACGTTAAATATACACTACTCTCTTCTTCCCCGTTTTCGAGGAGCAACACCGGTTGAATCTGCAATTCTCGCTGGTGACACAGAAACAGGCGTTTGTATTCAGCAGATGGTGTACAAGCTAGATGCTGGCGATATTCACGCAAAGGAAACAGTTACCATTGGTGATCACGAAACCTCTCCAGATCTGAGAGCACGGCTAAATATCATCGGTGCTGAACTTCTCGTAAAAACAATCCGTTCAATTCAATCTGGCACCGCTTCCCCAAGTGTTCAAGATGAATCTGGCGTCACTAAATGCGGCAAAATCAGCAAGGAAGACGGCCTAATTGATCCAAATGGTGACCCAATTTTAAATGATAGAAAGTTCCGCGCTTACTATGGCTGGCCAGGCGTGTATTACTTTATCGAGAAGGACAGTAAAAAAATTCGAATAAAAATTACTGATGCAATCTTAGAAAATGGAATCTGGAAAATACTCAAAATAATTCCTGAAGGCAAGAAAGAACTTTCATACCAAGAATATATACAGCAAAAATAAAACACACCATCTCTGGTGTGTTTTATTTTTGCTTATTCCTCTATCCTCTCCCCGACTTTTGAAGTAAACGGATTTCTTTTTGAAAGTCCCTTCAACATTTTCTTTACGCTTCGCGCACCCCGGCGGAATACGGAAATCTGATGATCTTTTTTCTCTGTAATCTGTCGAACAAGTTCTGATGCTGCATCATCGATTGAAGCATAGATGTCTTCAGTCTCGGAAGCAGCATTAAACTTCGTTCCATCAATGACCACGTTGAATTCCGCTTTATAAATGTCTCCTTGTTTATGATGATTGGTTGATTTTGCAACATCAACATAGATGCGCTCGACTGATTCCTGCTTTACGAATTTCCGGGCTGCAGAAAGTTTCTTTTCAATGTAGTCGTGCAGTTCATCAGTCATTTCGATATTTGTTGCTTTGATGTTTGTCATAGAACGTCACTCGTTTAAACTTCTAATATATATAGTATACACCTTCTACAATTCTATGTTTATCGATAGTATCTTGCTTGGGCTATGATGTCCGTTCACTAAACGTACTTTGCCCACAGGAACCTTAAAATGCCCTGCAATGAGCTCCATAACCCGTTTATTGGCAAGATTACGCTCTGCTGGCTCCTTAACTGATATTCGAAATGAATCCTCACCGAGTCTGAGAATGGCTTCTTTTTTCGCTCCTGCTGTTACTTTGGCCTTGATAAACATACCTTTGCATTTTAGCACTATTTTTGCTACTATCTCCCAGTAGTTCCAATATCTAGGTGGGACACCGCACATTCCCCTGTAGCTCAGCGGTAGAGCAATCGCCTGTTAAGCGATGGGTCGCAGGTTCGATCCCTGCCGGGGGAGCAAAATTGACAATTTAATATTTCATGCTATTGTTCATGCAATGGTTTTTTTTGACATATGTTTTATGGTTACCAGAGAAGGTAACTCCCCTTTTGTGGTAACCCTAAAACTATAAACACGTGAACGTAACTAAACCAATCACCACTGTTGGAGAACTTGTGAATTTTATAAATGATTTTGTGATCATGTTAGAACTTGAATCATTTGCAAATCCATGCGACCCAACACCTCAACAGCTTGAAGCAGTAGACACATTTTACAATCTCTACAACGCCAAATTAATTCCTACAATTTACCCAGACGCGCATAAAAGCAAATCTTCAGGATTCTTTGCATCCGCTGAAATGGAGTTGAGTACAGAAGCAAAAGAAATTCTTTCTCAGATGCAGAAAGTAATTGCTGAAGCCAACTTTATGGCAGTTGCAGGCATATCTTTAGTGGAGATAGAATTAGTTCAAGGTGGACACAAGAGCCCAAAAGGATACCACAAACACAAGTGCCCTAAATGCGGCAATGTATGGGAACACAGTAATTCATTTTGGGATTTCACCAAAACCCATAACTGCTTTATTTGCGGTACAGAACAGTTGTATCATTACGAAGGACCAGAAAAACCCTCAAACAGATAATTATCGAATGTTAACCCGTAAAACAACTAATTCTATGCCACGACAATCTTGGATTGAATCTGAAACAGCTTGGATTACTAATGAACACAAAGTATTTCAAAAAAATGCATTACGGATTGGTATACCCTTAATTCTCTGTTGCATCGCCAGTGTCTGGATGATGTGGAGTGAACACATAAGTGTATCTATAAACAGCTGTTCCCTTTTAGGAATAGTTGGACCATCCATTATCGGTTTATATGGAATTCTTTTTTACCTCTTCACGAAAAACAAGGAAGTTAAAACAATGATCATATATGGGATCATTGGATTAGGATTAACTCTTGTTTCGGGATTACTCTACATCTTTATATAAAATAAGCGCTGTCATACTATTTGACAGCGCTTTTTGTTTTAAAACAACAATTTCTGGAGTAAGAATATAGTTGACAAATACCCACAATATGCTATACTACCCTTGTAGATGTTCTTTGAAACACGGTTGGATTAGTTATTTTTGCCTCTAAGACTCTAGGGTTTGAGATAACTAATTCAATCACCACAAAAAACAATACCGATGAAAAATGTAATCTCTTCTTGGGCTTTATTTTTAGGATCAATGGTTTTATTCGTTTACGATTTAGCAAACGGAACGAATATTGATCGATTCCACATGTACAATCTACAGATTGTAGAAGCAGTACTTTTAGTAACTTTCGTGATAATTACTTTTGAGAGTTACAGAAAGATATTTACAAATGTAGATCTTCATATGGTGTCTTCGTTGGTAATCTTTATATTGATTACAACAATTAAATATGAGCTCGATTCATCTTTAATGATGTCGATACACTCCATCTGTTACACATACTTGTTTGTAATCCTAGCGATTATTACAAACAAAAACAAAGACAGAATATTGTCTCTAAACAACTAGAAGGTAGAGGAAACATTTTTCCCTAACATTCAAAAGATACCTTTTCAAACGACAGACCCACATCTTACCGATGTATAAGGGTCTTTTTTATTTACCTGTTATACTTACGATATCCATGGATTACAAGTTGATCTTCGCTATCATTTCGACCATTATCGGCACACCATCATTCGCCGCCGCACAGTACAAAAACCAAATTAGTGTAGTTTTGACAAAACAACTTTACGTGCTATAGTGCATTCAATATTTTTTTACATCGTGATTTAGTGACCAGAGGAGACGTTCATCTCTTGCGGTCACTAAACCATTTATACTTATGCAGTTACTGAAACTTTCATTCAACATGTTAATGAATCACTTATGCAGCGAGGTTCACTTTACCAACAACACCACCGCTGCCGACCTAGTTGCCAACTCAGAAAACAGCCGGGCAATACTCGAACGTGGACCAAAGTACCTGCGCGAAATTGCCACGTACATGAAGAACACTTTTCCCGAAAGTGAAGTGCGCACCTGGAAGTCTAAAAACAGGAAGTTATTTCAGGCATGGACGATTATTTTATTACAATTAATAAAAGACAACTCCTACGCCAATGCACCCTACACGGCCCAAACGCCATTACGCACACAAAAACTTAAAGTATGGACGGCATACCTCATAAAGCTTGCTGACGCAGCAGATAAAGAAATATTACAAAAAGGTGCGGTGCTACTGAAAAACGGAAACTGCTGTTACTTTAAACCAGCTAACACTCCATCTGCAACTGTTGCCCCGGAAGATATTGCTCTGCCTAAAGTAAGGATGCATGATGTAGAAGGCACAAGCCGGTACTTAGTAAAAATTCTTGAGCCAGGCTCGTTCAGCACTGAATACCAGCTAGGCCAAAAAATACAGGTAAGCAGCCAGGACTTAGTTCCACTACGCAAAACAGCTTAACACTTACACCAATACGCAGAAATACAACGCAAATCCCACCTTGAGTAATCTCGGTGGGATTTTTTTATCTCTATTGTATTGTGCGAGTTACGCCTGTTCTTCCAATTCAACAGTAAAGTTGAACTTTACTTCATCGCTTACCGTAACACCGCCAGCTTCAATCGCAACATTCCAAGTAAGACCGAACTCACTTCGGATGATTGAACCAGTAAGATCAAAAGAGGCTACACGCGCACCCTGCATGTTCTTGCCGAATCCTTCAAGCGTTGCGGTAAATGAAATTTCTTTGGTAACACCATGCATAGTCATGTTCCCTTTTATTTCATACTGCTTATCGCCTGTTGGCACGAATGAGGTTGACTCAAAAGCCATAGCAGGAAATTTTTCTACATCGAAGAAATCAGCTGATCTCAAATGTCCGTCTCGCATGTCATTATTTGTTGTAATGCTTGCTGGATCTATACTCAAAGAGATCTTTGCATCCTTGAATGAATCGTCCGTGGCAACTACTGTTCCTTCAAAAGTCTTAAAATGTCCTCGAACATTTGAAATCATCAGATGACGAACTGAGAATCCAATTTCTGTGTGTGAATGATCTACTTTCCATGTACTCATAGGTAACTCGTGATTAATTAATGATGCACACAGTGTATACTATCTACTTTACTTTGTAAAGCTTTACTTTCTTATGTAAAGTGGTATGATACTGGAATATGAAGCACGACGCGGAAAATTGCCCTATAGCACAAGTAGCCCTCCTTCTTTCAGATGCCTGGACTATGCTCATTATTCGAGACCTCATCAAGGGCAAACTTCGCTATAACGAACTCGCCGCTTCCCTTACTGGCATCAGCAGCCGCACGCTTTCACTTAAACTTAAGCGACTTGAAGAAATGGGTATTGTATCCAAGGAAGATCCTTTCTACCTCATTACGCCAAAAGGAAAGAAGATCGATCCTATTTTAAAAGCAATGTCTGCATACGGCAAAAAGTATCTCTAGGACTGATTACCCTTTCGTATTGGATTTATAGCCGATATATTGTATACTCAGCACAGCGCATTAATTAATCATATAATGTATATCCAATGGCAAAACGACAAACAGGCTTGAGCGCTTCAAAGATGAAGAAAGGCCCACACAAGACAAAGAAGCGACTTGCTGCAAAGAAAGTCATGCTCGCTGCAAAGAAAAAGAAGAAATAATCTTCTCAAAAAGCCGCTCGGTACGAGCGGCTTTTTGTTATCTGTTTTCCATGTATTTATCAATAGAGGCATGCTATACTCTTCGCATGTTCAAAAACATGTCCCTCGACCAGAAGCGCATGCTCCTGATCCTCACGCTGATCAACCTCCTCAATTACCTCGACCGCCAAGTTCTCTTCCCTCTCTTTGGGCATATTAAAGCTGAATTCAACTTAACCGACTACCACCTCGGAATTCTCGCTACGGTGTTCATCGTCGTACACTCACTTGCTGTTTTCCCTCTTGGAGTTTTGGCTGACCGAATAAGCCGTAAAACAATTATCGCAATCGGTGTTACATTCTGGAGCTTGGCATCGTTTGCATCAGGACTCGTCACGAGTTTCAAAGCCCTGCTCGGCGTACGTTCACTCGTTGGTATTGGTGAAGCAAGCTACGCCCCAGCAGCTGTATCCATGCTTACAGATAACTTCCCTGATGAAACAAATTCTCAGGTACAAGGAATCTTCAACATCGGCATGCTTATCGGCGGAACCGTTGGAGCGATCCTCGGAGGAGTAGTAGCCTATTATTCAGACAACTGGCGTCTCGCTTTCTTTATAGCGTCCATACCAGGATTCTTCTTGGCATATGTAGCGCTTACCATGAAAGACAAGAAGCTTGTTCACAATGAACCGAAAATTTCTATCACCACTCTACTTAAGAATCACGCATACCTCTGGATTATCATAAGCGGAACATTTGTTTCATTTGCCAGCGGAGCGTTTATTACCTGGGGTGTTGAATTCATCAGCAGATACAAAGACTACAATCTTCGAGACGCCGCGCTTATCTTGGGATTCGGTATGATGTTTGCGAGCGTCGTAGGTGTGCTCGTAGGTTCATACGTTGCAGACCAGCTCCAAAAAAAGTATGCATGGGGACGAAGCATTGTTGTTGCAGTCTCTCTTATCATCTCTGCTCCCCTCATGTACTACGGACTTGCGGATACTGGCAAAATCGCCTTTCTCTTCTTCTTCATTACTGGAGCAATCTTCCTGAGCGTCTATCTCGGCCCTGTTACTGCAGTACTGCATGACATCGTTCCAAAGCAATTCCGAGCATCGGCCTTTGGTGCTTATGTATTCTTCGTGCATCTGGTAGGCGAAGCATTCGCCCCAGCTATTGTTGGACGAATTTCAGACTATTATGACCTACGTGTAGGGCTTGAATTTGCCACATTCTTTGTATTTTTCGCAGGAGTATCCTTTTTGCCAGTAGCAATGATTATTGCAAACAAGTCCCGAAAAGAACAAGCAAAACTCTTGGAAGTATAAACCTCTTGTTTTTTTAAACTATTATGTTATAATAGGAGCCATTTGATAATTCCCTAAAAACTGAAGAAATATGAAGAGGATTTTCCTGTATGTGATTATTTTGCTGCTAACCGCAGTCACCCTTGAAAGCAAAGCAACTGCTGTTGAGTTCGTTATCCCCGCAAGTACCAATGGCGCCTTTGCTGATTTATTAGCAGGAACCAAGCTGCTTCGTGAAAACGGGGTTACACTCTATGAAAGCACTGCAAACATCCTTGAGCTTCGGTTCAAGATGATTAAAACAGTAAACGGAGAACGCAGAAGTTTCTGTACTAAAAAAGGCGACCGCTTTTTGTTTGACTCAGGAAACATCTTTTTTGAAAGCAACGGAATGATTCTAATGACATATGCCATTAAAACAAAGGAAGCGGTTTTTGAAGCCGATTCTGAAACATTCAAGTTCCGTGCAACCAATACGATGCCTATCCTTACAAAAACAACACCGGCTAAAAAGCCAGTTCTTGTTTCAATCAAACCTGCAACGACAAACACAACCGCAACAACAGTTACACAACCTACCTACATCCCTACACCAGGAGCAATACTTACTGACACGTTTAATTTTGAAACGTTATCACCTGAGTTTTCGTTCACCAGTTTTTTAGAGGAATTAGGAAGAAAGAAAAATGTTACTTACACGATGTCAGATGGCGCGGTACAGCGTTATCTTGATGAATACCACGCAAAAGAGCATGGTATATCGCTTAGAGAATACTACGCAAGAAATAAACTGCCCATAACGAGCGCAAGAGAAGCAGTACCCGATGTTCGAGTATTGCAAGATGATCAATAATAAAATAATAGATACGAAATATATACCAACTCCGACAGATGTTCATTCATCTTCGGAGTTTTTTTTATTTATAGTCGAAGATTTTGAACCGCGCTTCCCACACGAAGAGCGTTTACGATAACGAGGACATCAATTCCCTCTTGAAGAAGCGCTCCATACAAAGGAGGAATTAATCCTGCGAGCGCAAGACACATCAGAAATACGCTGGCACCCATTCCGAACCAGATTCCTTGTTTGGCGATCTTGATAGTTGTTTTTGAAATTGAAACGACATCACTGACGCGCTTGATTGAATTATGAAGTATGACAATATCTGCCACATCACTCGAAGCAGTCTTGCCATGCGCACCAAGTGCAATACCAACATCGGCTTTTGCCAATGCCGGAGCATCGTTCACTCCGTCACCAATCATGACAACTGGTCGGTCGGATGCAGGAAGCGCTTCGATAAATGCCAATTTATCTTCCGGGAAGCATTCACTCTTATATTCTGAAATACCAAGAGTAGCAGCAACGCTTTTTGCACGCGACTCATTATCGCCGGTTAATAAAACAAGGCGTTGTGCACCAGCTTTAGATAAATATTCAAATAACGCATGTGCTTCTCCACGGATAACATCGGCAAATACTACTGCCCCAAGGACCGTCTCCTTATCAGCCAGGTATACGGCAATGCGACCTTCTGCTTGTAGTTGATTATGAAAATCAAGAATTTTCTGTGGACAGGTTTTTGTAACTGTTTGTATATATGAAAGTTTTCCAAATGAATATTTTTTTCCTGAAACCTCGCCTTGCACGCCATCACCAAACTGTTCAGTAAAATTCTTTGGATACATCAGCTTGGTTTTATTTTTTTCCGCGTATGAAGTCAGAGCACGAGCAAGAACATGTGTTGAAAGCTGGTCGAGCGATGCTGCGATTGAAAGCATGGCATGAGCTCCGATGCCAAAAGCTTCGATACGTTCAACACTTGGCGTCCCTAGAGTAACTGTTCCTGTTTTATCAAAAATGAAAGTCTTAACGCGCGCAAGAGTTTCCAATGCGCCGCCACCTTTGATGATCACACCTCGGTGCGCAGACTTACTCATTCCAGAAATAATGGCGATTGGCGTAGCGAGAATTAACGGACATGGTGTTGCAACCACGAGGACTGCAATTACGCGAATGGGATCCTGAAAAAGGAACCAAGCGGCGACGGCAAACACGGCAGTAATTGCGGTAAAATAAACTGCGTACCGATCAGCCATTCGAACTAAAGGCGCTTTTGATTCCTCGGCCTCTCGAACAATCTTCACGATTTGCTCGTACTTAGTTTCGCTTGCCGGCTTCTCCACTTGCACCATCAATACCCCGCCTTTATTCTCCGTACTTGCAAATACGAGGTTTCCCTCACGCTTCTCTACCGGTACACTTTCACCCGTCAGCGTAGACTCATCAACCAAGCTTTTACCTTCCAAAATAAATCCATCTACTGGAATAATTTCTCCTGGTTTAATAAGTACGATCATCCCTACAGTTACATCCTCAATTTTTATGTCACGGATTTTATCACCTTCGCGAACGTGTGCTTTTTCAGGAGCGCGCGATAATAGTGCGGTCAGCTCCTTGCGCGCGCGGCTCATTGCATAACTTTCCAGTAATTGCCCGCCGGAAAGCATTAGTAAAATCACTACGCCAGGAAGGTATTCACCAAAGAAAAAAGTTCCGAGGAGCGCAACGCCTGCGATGAGATCAACACCAAAATGCCCGCGAACCATGTCCCGGATCATCGTAACCCACAGTGGGATCATTCCCGCAAGCAATACCCATTTCAATACAGTACTTGCGGCTTCATGGTGTCCTGTAAAATACAGGATCGCAGAAATGATAAGCGCCAAAACAGCACCTCCTGCGACAAGTGCGTCGAATGAGAATGCTTTTAGTGTGAGAATATTTTTCATGCTTTTGTATATAAAATTAGTTGCCTCCCTTCCAGCGATCGAGAATGATAGCGCCAGCTACTGCAGCATTCAACGATTCAGCTTTTCCAAATCTTGGAATCGTAATCTTGCTGCTTACTTTCTTCATTACTTCCTTGCTGATGCCGTGTGATTCGCTGCCGATAACCAAAATACCTGATTCAGGGAATTTTGTAGTATGGACTGATGAACCTTCGAGAAATGCGCCGAGAATTGGCAATTTTGTTTTTGAAAGATATGCAGCGAGATCGGTATAGAAACCAGAGACACGAGTAAATGATCCCATAGTCGCACTGATTACTTTTGGATTGTACCAATCAACTGAGCTGTTCGACAAAATGATCTGTTTGATACCATACCAGTCTGCAATGCGGATAAGCGTTCCGAGGTTTCCTGGGTCACGAATATCATCAAGGGCAAGAATGATGCCTTCGGTGCTCAGCGCTCCTAATGGCTTCTGAAATGCGATAGCGAGGGCTGTATTGTTGTGTTCAAGTGTGCCAAGAGCGGTCAGTTCATCTGCAGCAACCATCTGGATGCGGAATTCCTTGCCTGCCAATAATCGAGGATTAGCCTTCTTGAATTCTTCGGTAATGTAGACGATTTCAATCTTAAAATCGCTGTTGATAAGCTCAACAACGTTTTTTTCCCCTTCTACAAGGAATTTTTTGGTCTCTGTGCGGTACTTTTTCTGGTGCAGAGACTTGATAACTTTTGCGGCAATGTGATTAGTCATAGATATACCTATACTAGCACAAAAACCTTATTTTTCCTGTTGTATCATCAAAGTGCGCATTTTGTAGAACATATGCGGAATCATGTAAAAAGGTATGATGTTGCAGATATCAATAATCATCCCCGCTTGAACTTGCATGCCAGAAAGCAAGCCTCGCTTCGTAACAGGATACGGACTGATTACATTTGGCCAATATATGACGGCAATTGACCACTCTTTTTTTATAATGATGGTATTTAAAAATGTTTCCACGCCAAATCTTGAAAGTTTAGGTATTTCATCAAGATATCCATCCAACATACTCTTATGAAAAACTCGCTCCCCAGAAATAAAATCAATACCGATCTTACGATCAATCCATGGACTATTCTTGCGCATACTAATGCTGATTCCCGCCTTTCCTGTGATAACAGGATTGATAAGGTCAGTAATATTTTCCTTTGTTAATCCAATTAAATCAGAATCAAGGAAAAATAAATACTCTCCCTGTGCATTGATTATGCCTGTGTAGAGCGCTTTGCTTTTCCCTTGATTTATCTCATGACGAATAAACCGAATCTCAGGATATTTACCAACAATCTTTGCCGTCTCCTCGACATCTTTTGATCCATCGTCTATCACCAATACTTCTAAAATAAGGGGGTGCCCTGCCACAACTTCCAAAACCTTTGCAATTCGCTGACTTTCATTGTAAGCCGGTATAACGCAGGACACTGTTTTCATGCGCTTTATTGTACATGACAAAAGAGTATAATGGAACGATGGACGCTCATCTGAACACGATTATCGGCTTTATTATTCAGTACGGATACATAGTCATTTTCCCCATCACCATAGCAGAAGGACCAATTATTACCGTCATTGCGGGCTTTTTATCTGCACAGGGATATTTTAATCTGGGAATAGTCTATATGGTAGTGGTTGTCGGCGATCTTGCCGGAGACTTTCTATGGTATGGAGTCGGAAGATTTGGACATACCATTGCCCGGAGCAAGCTAGGAAAAAAGTTAGGCATTAAAGACCATCACTTGGCAAAGGTTACTGGACACTATGATATTCACAGCGGCAAGACACTACTTCTCGGGAAGTGGACTCATTCTCTAGGAATGTTCGTACTGACCGGAGCCGGTGTAGCAAAGATGCCAATTGGAAAATTCTTTGTATATAACCTCATCGGCACAATTCCAAAATCCTTGCTCTTTACCCTGCTTGGTTACTATGTCGGCTACGCATTCCAAAAAATAAACTCCATCATTGAAAAAACTGCCTTTATTATTGGCATCTTTCTTATTGCCGCAATCATCACGTACTTTGCAATTAAATTCATGAAAAAGAAACAAGTCGTGGATCTTTTGAGTACTGCCATGGTATTCGGTGTATTTGACACCCTGCATGACGGCCACCGATTCTTCCTCACTAAAGCAACTTCCCTTGGCGACAAGCTTATTGTAGTAGTTGCACGAGATGAAGCAGTCGTATCATATAAAGGCAAACTTCCTGTCATGAATCAATCAGAACGCATGGCAGCAGTAAACAAAGAATATCCAGAGGCAATCGTCGTTCTCGGTGATGCGGTTGAAAATTCATGGAAAGTGATTGAGAAACATCGACCAAACACCATCGTCTTGGGATATGACCAGAACGAACTACGAGAACGTCTCGAGGTAGTTAAGCCGGCTTTTGATACATCCATCAAACTTGTTACCATCGAAGACCACAGAGGCAATGAACTGCATTCAAGCTTATTGAGAAATAAGTAGTATAATTATACCCATATGAAAATCCACCGATTCATCGGACCTATCGACATATCAAAAGCAAAGATTGAAATCCGCGACCAGGAACTTGTGCATCAGATCAACCGTGTCCTCAAGCTCCGCGTCGGCGAGCAGATCATCTTTGGCGACGGCAAAGGCAGCGAAGCCTTGAGCGTACTTGAAACCGTAAGCAAATCTCTCATTGAGGCAAAGGTTATTTCCCACACTCAGAACGAGAACGAACCTACAAAAGCAGTCACCCTCTACCTTGCTATTCTCAAGAAAGACAATTTCGAGCTCGCGATCCAGAAAGCGGTCGAAGTAGGAATTACTCGAATCGTCCCCGTTCTTACAGAGCGAACAGTCAAGATTGGCGTAAATGAAGAACGAATGAAGACCATTATTCGTGAGGCAGCTGAGCAATCAGGACGAGGCATTGTTCCGGAATTGACTGAACCTCTTTCTTTTGAAAAGGCGCTCAACGAAACTATACCTGAAGAGACATTCTTCTTCGACCTAACCGGAGAATCTTTTGACCAAGGACGAACATCCAAGGCCACTGCCCTCTTTATCGGACCAGAAGGAGGATTTGCTCCAGAAGAAGTTGCCTTGGCGAAAGGAAAAGGCTGCTTGATTGCCAATCTTGGACCACTCACCCTTCGTGGAGAAACTGCTGCCATTGTGGCAAGCTACCGTATCATTCATTCAATATAAAATAAAAAACCACCTGGTCGAAGGTGGTTTTTTATTTATCCTTTAGAGTGTAGCCAATGTCTGACTTTCAACTTCTATCGGATATTCCTTAATCGATTCCATCACGTGCTTAATGATACCGTTGTATCGTGGGTTAGCAGATGGTGGATTGAACGTGTTAATTTTCTGATCAAGAGTTTTGTCTTTATAGTATTTTGCTGTTGCCGGATTGTTTCCGCCCAAGTTCCATGCCACAACTTCGATTCCCTGTTCGATTGATTCGAATCGGATTTTAGCCGATCCCCAACCAAAACAGTTATTGTTGTGTTCGAACTTACATCCTGTAGATTCTGCCATGGCGAATGCCGCGACGAACGTCCAGTCGAGACCATTCTTTTCAGCTTCAATAACGAGCTTTTCTGCATGTGCAGCAATAGGAAGGTTCTTGTCTGCGAAGTACGCTTCAACCTTCTTAACCTTTTCGTTATGCACTTTCTGTTGGTTATCAGTAGCGCTAACGACAAGGGGCCTAGTTTCGGGGGAAGATAATACTGCTACAGTTGGAGTCTTGGCTACACCCATAGGGGTAATCAAGTTCGCCGCGAAAATAGGAAATAGGGCGAATGACTGTAGAGAACGTAGTACGTTATGTTTCATAAATCAGCGGTTACGCTCCGCCAAACTGACTAATCAGAAGGTTTGTTTTGATCGCGGCTTGGCACTTTGTCAGTGCGGCAAGTCCGGGCTCCTAAACAAAAAACATCGATACATACAGGCTTGCGCTTATACTTACGATGTTACCCCTATATAGTAGCATATACTGAAACAAAAGTCAATAGTTATACCACTATTTTCAGTAGTGTCAAACGTAAAAAACCCTTATTCTATAAGGGTTTTTTAATAGTCAAGGTTTGACAAATTTAGTCAAAATATGTACTATTTTTGAACTGGGGAAAGCTCATTGACGGATTTTTTACCCTTCGCTGATTTCAGAGCTCACCACCTCATGGTTTTCATCAAACACCACCTCCCCTTTGAATCGTTTTCCGTCCAAAAAGTACGGATACCAGAGCGGATCACTCGTCCACATCTCAGAAAAAGGTATATCTTCCAAGGAAAACCACTTCGGAGACATCTCTTCTTTCTCAATGGGTTGTCCTTCCCAAGAAGTTGCTTCGTAGATGTGAACTTCCACCATTTTGTCGACGTTATCGAAGCGCATCATACCTACTGGCTGGTACTTCTTGAGCTCCATACCTGACTCTTCTCGGATTTCCCTGACCATGGATTCTTCAATCCCCTCGTCAGGCTGAACCTTGCCGCCATAGCCATTCCACTTTCCCGCCCCAAATCCACGCTTCTTCATTGCCAGAAGAATCTGGCCATCTTTACGGAAAAGACAGAGGTTTTGAATTGATAGTGGCTTATTCATAGAGAAAGTATACCAGCTACTCTAATTCAAACGCTAATACCCCATATTCTTGTATGCGTTCTTTATACCCCGGAAATGTTAAGTATAGTTTTCTTAATTCTTCATAATCCGAAAACCCGGGATTGATCTGGGCAGGCAAATACGCGGTAAACAATTCGTCTAAACTAGAAAAGCTATGCTTGTTTCTTACAAGTCTTACAAAAGACTCATCTCCGCAAGAAAATTCTATACTATCCCCTGCTTTAATTTTTAAATAATCCAAATTTCCCGCTCGGGTTTCAATTTTCTTTGATCCAGACTTAATCAAATTAAAAGTATCCCTGTTGTCTACCAGGAATACGAGTTTGTGAAGCTTTGGTTGTTCGCCATTCATAGGATTAGAAATCAATTCCATCTTTTTCAACTACGCTGAATGAGCCGTCAGCGCCTTTTTCCAACGCAACGTATCCACAATCAGAGTATTTAATCTCGCCAAGCCCAAGGATATGACGAAAAAGGATTCGCATCGGCCCGCCATGCCATAGCACAGCAACAACTTTGTGTGATTCGTCGCTGGTAATCCGCTCGAAAGCAGCAGTGATACGGTTCTTGAAATCTTCATATGTTTCAGCTCCTTCGAGATTAAACAATGGATTACGGAGCTGAAACATGATGTCGCTATAGCGCATTTCTGCATAGGACTTTACCAAGCCAGTCAAAAAACCATACTGGTCTCGTTCCTTGAGATCAGGGTCAGTGAGTGTTTCGCATTTAATTTTTGCAGTAAGATATGCGAGCGTTTCCTGGGTACGAATAAAAGGACTGACATGGATCAGTTCAATCCCCTTATTCTCGAGCTTCAGCGCCAATGCTTCTGCCTGCGCATGACCCTCCAATGACAAGTGATCGTCATAGGCTCCGCCTAGACGCTTTTCAACATCTCCTGTTGTCTGCCCGTGGCGGATAAAGTAAATCTTCATAGATTATTTGCCTGCCATCAACTTCTGATGCTCTGCAGTATTTTTAAGTCCGCAATTTTTGTATTTCTGTCCAGATCCGCAAGGGCAAGGATCGTTCCTGCCTACTTTCGGTTCGTTGTTTCTGACTTCAACACCTGCAGCATGCCCCTTTTCAGGAGCAGCCGGCATGCCGAACTGACCCACTGCTTCATGTTCGAGTGTGACTGTCATTTCTTTCGGCTGCTCAATCGGTGCGCTGTCGGCCTCCCTGTTTAGAGTCTTTACCAATCCATACACCTGTTCACGGAATGAAGCTTCAAGTTCTCGGAAAAGACGGAGACCTTCTTTCTTGTATTCAACAAGAGGTTCGCGCTGGCCGTATGCACGGAGGTTTACTGAAGAACGGAGGTATTCCATAGTCTCGAGGTGTTCAACCCAGAGGATATCCGTAACATACAAAACGACGCGACGAACAGCTTCATAGAAAGCGTCATCACCTACCAATTTCTTGCGCTCAGGAATAATAGTTTCAAGATCAGAATATTCTGACTGTAATTCAACAAGGAATTCATCTATCTTTGCTCGGTCGGAGAAGAGCATAGCGCGTCGGCGTTCGTAGATAGTCTTACGCTGCTGGTTCATGACGTTATCGTATTCAAGCGTCTGCTTTCGGGCGTCAAAGTTAAATCCTTCGATTTTTGTCTGGGCGGATTCGATAGCTCGTGAGATGAGCTTGTTTTCAATCGGCTGATCTTCAGGAATACCAAATCGGCCCATCATGTTTTTCATGGTATCTGAACCGAAGATACGCATGAGATCATCTTCAAGGGATACATAGAATTGTGTCTCGCCCGGATCGCCTTGTCGTCCTGCACGTCCTCGGAGCTGGTTGTCGATGCGGCGAGCTTCATGTCGCTCTGTACCAATAACATACAATCCGCCAAGAGCCTGGATCTGTTCAACATGCAATTTGTCAGCTTCCACTCCGCCGAGTTTGATGTCGACGCCGCGGCCGGCCATGTTGGTTGCGACTACGACGCTGCCAGGTAGTCCGGCCGCGGCGATGATCTCACCTTCCTTTTCATGATTCTTTGCATTCAATACAGTATGCTTCACGCCTTCGCTTGAAAGGTATGCTGAAAGCAATTCATTTCGTTCGATAGAAACAGTACCGATAAGAACCGGCTGTCCTTTGTCCTGTAATTCTTTTACTTTTTTGGCGATAGCACGGAACTTTCCTTTCTCTGTCTGGAAAATCTGGTCATTGTGGTCGATACGGGAAATTGGACGATTCGTAGGAATAGCCATAACATCGAGTCCATACACCTTGTAGAATTCTTCTTTTGAAGTCTCTGCAGTTCCCGTCATACCGGAAAGTTTCTTGTAGAAACGGAAGTAGTTCTGGAATGTAATAGAAGCGACGGCCTTTGTTTCCTTCTGAATCTTTACACCTTCCTTAGCTTCAATAGCCTGATGCAAGCCTTCTGACCATCGGCGACCTGGCTGCAATCGTCCAGTAAAGGTATCGACAATGATGATTTCATTATCAGTAACCACATATTCCTTGTCCTTGTGATACAACGCATGCGCGCGAACCGCTGTTTCAAGATGGTGAACGTACTTAATTCCTTTTTCGGTATAGATATTCTCAATACCAAGCAAGCTTTCAGCCTTCGTAATACCCATATCAGTAAGCTGTATAGCTCGCTGCTTTTCGTCCACAGTAAAGTCAGTTTCTCGTTCGAGGTTACGAGCAATATCAGCAAACTGTACATAGAGAGAATCTGACTCAGTAGATTCAGATGAAATAATAAGAGGCGTTCGAGCTTCATCAATCAAGATGGAGTCAATTTCGTCCACGATTGCGTATGCATGGCCTCGCTGAGCAAGGTCTTCCTTGCGGACAGCCAAATTATCTCGAAGGTAATCGAAACCATATTCATTATTTGTTCCGTATGTGATATCGGCGGCATATGCTTCACGACGAGTGACCGGGCGGAGGAATTCGTATTGGACACGGAAGAGAGCTGCTTCATTATCCTTCTCATCTATATGTGTAGGATCAAAGAGGTATGAGGTATTGAGCGAGTTGTTGATACCGACTGAAAGTCCGAGGAAAGAGTATACGCGTCCCATCCAAGCTGCGTCACGTCGAGCGAGGTAGTCGTTCACAGTAATAACATGCACGCCTTCTCCTGAGAGCGCGTTCAAGTATGCGGGCAAAGTAGCCACGAGCGTCTTACCTTCTCCAGTTCGCATTTCGGCGATCAAGCCTTTATGAAGTGTAATACCTCCGATGAGCTGTACATCATAGTGACGCTGTCCAAGTGTTCGTTTTGCTGCTTCGCGAACCAATGCAAAAGCCTCAGGCAAGAGATCGTCTAGCGACTCACCTTTTTGGTATCGTTCTTTAAATTCTGCTGTCTTTGCTGGAAAATCGCTGTCTGCATATGCAGCAACGGTAGGCTCGAGAGCATTGATTTTTGCGACCAAGGGAGCGAGCGAAGACGCATGGCGGCTGCTGGAATCCCCGAATAATTTAGTGAAAAATGACATATATAGAGGCGTTTGGCTCTAGTCCGAACGTTGGGCCAGTATAGCATATTTGAGCGACTTTGTTAGTTTAGCGCCTCCAACCACTCCGCCTTTTCCTTCCTGCGGAGGCGGACGCAAGCAGTACGGTTACAGACGTCATGCTTCTCGCCGCCAGTCCTCGAAAGGAAAAGGCGGAGTGGTTTCCGGCTCTGTATGTGGTTTACTGGAATAAACTTCTAAGTCACATGCCACTCATGGCACTAAGCAGCTTATGACGCTCTGCTGCATATGCCTGAAAGGACCTAACGGAGCGCGACGGCGCGAGTTCGAGCCAAAAACTCAGCAGAGTTTTATGGCGTGTCCTTTCAGGCATATGCAGCAGAGCGTTCTCCGAGGAAAATATTCCAGTTAACCACGGCAAGCAAAAAACCGTTCCCAATGGAAACGGTTTGTTGCAAGTGAGAAGAAAGCTTATGCTCGCTTCTTTGTTGTTTTCTTAGCTGCTGGCTTTTTAGCTGCTACTTTTTTCTTAGCTGCTGGCTTCTTCTTAGCTGCTACTTTCTTTTTTGCTGCCATATGAGTTTAAAAAAATAATTGATAAGTGTGTTGCGAGTGCGACCTCAAAAATAATTTTTTTGAATCACCGCAACAACCTGCATACATTATCGCTCATACAAAACTTGCAAGCAATATTTTTTCCGGAAAAGTGTGGAAAACTTTTTTATTTTTTCCGACGCGACAGAAATAAAAAATCAAAAGAAAAATACTTTTTGGTAGAAAATATGCAAATGTACTACTTTACTGATACATAACAGGGACATGATTACAGTTTTTCCAATACTTTGTGACTGCACGCTCTTGGTCCCTGAAATTTAGAAACATCATGCGAGGCGCGGTGATTCGTTATCGCAAATCAAAAATAAAAAAACACCCGAAGGTGTTTTTTTAGTACCGAGACTTTCTGCACATGAAGTCAGCGGGTGCAAAACTCCAACACAAATGCCTATGTGAGTGCAGCCGCTGACTACAGGTACAGGTAGTACAGCGGTATAAAGAGTATAGCAAGATGAGAGGAGAAAACAAAGCATATTGCTCATAGATGCCTAGAAACACAAAACCCCCTTGCGGGGGCTTCGTGAGGCATTTGTTTTCTGATAACAGTTTGGAACTTTATCTCACAAACACATTATATCAGATAGAAAATTGCTGTCAAATCTGGGATTATTCACTCTATCTCATCGGCTGAAATCCACCTCCTGAACGATCCTCTGTCTTGTGCTCAATTCCCTGTTTTGGTTCTGGATGACGACCGGTATGCATATGCTCGATCTCAGTTTCAATCTTTTCCAAGACATGCTCCATGCGGCGAATATCTTTTTCTTCCTGCTCTATTTCATCCTGAGCCTTGTCTACAAATTTCTTTTCCTTACGGAGACCGGACATGATGATTGCATCTCCAACAAAGAATGAGACAAACAATCCTGAAGCTAAAAGCACGATGACGGACGTAATGAACGTTACTTGCGGTGTAAATAGAAATCCAATAAATCCCCCGTTCGATTCTAAGATATCAGCCATATGCCAGATCGCACGCCATAACAGCACAACGGCAAGGCCAGCAATAAATGAATAGAGTTTCGGTCGTCGTGATAACCACGAACGGACTTTATCCTCGAAAGTATCAAAAAATGGATAGACCTTGTTTTTATAAAATGAATGCAGTGACATGCACCTAGTATACCAAACTTCCTCACTTCCGACCTAGACAATAAAAAAGAGCATCTGAAATGAATCAGACGCTCTTGTGTAATGTAGTTAAAGCTAGATTTTATAGCTTAACTATTTTTTTAGATAAACCAGTTGAGGTCTTAAGAATGTAAATTCCTGCTGGTAGTTGTTGTAAATTAACTGTGTTTTCAGTTGAGAAGAAAGTGCCTGTTGAAGCTAAGTTGCCGGTTAAACCAAATATTTGGTAATCAACACCCTTGTCTTTACTTACCTGGCCAATCTTGATGGTTGTAACATCAATAACCGGATTAGGAAATACACTTAATTCTTTTCTGTCAGTTCTTGCTACTTCGTTAACGCCAGTGGCAACACAATCATCAACCTTGGTGGTAATAGCATTAGAAACGCCAGCACCAGGGTTTGTAACAGTAAATGTTACTTGAGGAAAGTGAGCACCTACCCAAACCCATACATCGCATTGTGTATGTGTAGCATTAACATTCATTACAGAGTCCTGATCAGGCAATTGGCCGTCATAGTATTCTCCGCTGTAGTTAGCGCCCGGCTGAATGTTGGTACCATAAATGGTTACCAGTCCCCAGGTTCCGTTACCATCGAAGCAAACTTTGTCTGTGATAGATGTCAGTGTTGCTTGCGTCGGTACCGTAGCCGTAGCATCGGTAGTAACCAATATTGTTTGCAGTAATGAGTAGTTACCAGCATCGTCTTTTGCCTGTATACCTAAGGTATAGGTAGTGGCAGCAGTTAAGTTGGTGTAAGTGTAAGCAGATTGGCTGTTCAATACTGTTGCAACAACAGTACCGTTTTTAGTAAGTACAAAGTTTGTTACTCCTACCGTGTCTGTACCAGTAAACACAACTTCTACCGTAGTAGTCGTCACATTTGTAGTATCGAACAGAGTAATAACAGGTTTTGTAGTATCACCAACAACGATAAGCGTGTACACCAATGAATTACCATCAACATAGTCACCGGTTGAAGAGTAGCCATACACTTTATAACGAAAGGCAGTTCCAGCTGGAACGTTTTCGAAATCATAAGTAAATGTATGAACACCCTGGCCGTAAGTAACTAGTGGAGAAGCATCCAATGCAACAGTAAAGTTTAGGTCAGAAGCGGCCGCACGCATTGCGCCTACTTGAGCTGTACCAGAAGGAACAACGATTGTTCCAGAAACTCTTACGTTAGTAACCTGTGCAGTTAAAACTGTATCGGTTGTAGCATCGAATTCATAAATTGGTGCGATTGTTGAGATTAAACGTTTTGGGCCGGTAGTAGAAGTGCCTACATATTCGTACCATACATCATAATCCGTAGAAGAATTCAAGCCTGTAACAGTGAAGTACAACGCCATTGCAATACCAGTACCAGTAATCGTTTCATCTTCGTAATAGAACGAACTCTGATTGTGTAAGGCAATGTGTTTACGTACTGTTTGTGTACCGTTACAGATAACTTGTGCACGCGCTGTGATGGTGTTGTCAGTAGAACCGAACGAATCCACTTGGGAAATCCAAAGTGAGTTGCTTGGTAGTACCTTAATCCAACCTTTTCTTGTGGTATCGCTACCAAAAGAGTTTTTACCAATAAGCTTGAAGCTCACAGTATACCCAGCTGGGTAGCCTGTTAAACTCCATGAACCTGTACCGCTATCAATTACTGTCATTGATGAATTCTGCAACGTTGGATTGCTGAATGTTGTATCACCTAAAGAAAGTAAAATCTTCACAGTAGTAAGATCGTAGCCTGCGTGGTAATCGAAGGTTATAAGGCCTCCGTTTGTAGTTGGGTTTGAAGTGTTAATTTCAATCATGGGCCTTTCAATAACATTTTTAATTGTTACTGGCATCGGCACGGTAAAGTGTGATGCAGTGTCGCCTAACGATTGAAATTCCCATTTAGTAATGAAAGTACCGGTGGTAGTCATTGGCACCGAGTCGAACAGCTGAATGGTATCAGCTACCGAAGTAGTGTTGGTCAATGTATCCCAGGTAATTCCTTCGCTAAACGGATTAAAGGTGCTGTTAAAGCCCCAGATGTTTCTCAGCATCACTGCCGAGTCAGCCGGAATAATAACTATTGCCTTTGTGTAATACTTCATTTGGCCACCCCATGCGGTGTCCTGGTTAACGGTTTGTGCAGTTGCATAAAAGGTTACCAATGCGCATAGCGCTGTCAGAAAGGTTGAAATTGTCTTCATTTTTTTACGTGTTTTTTGTTTTGTATTCGGTTAGTTAATGGTTTAGAGATCTCTAGGCACCACTAATGCCCACAGATCTCTAAACCTCACAAACGCTTATTTTCAAAGAATTATCCTACTATTATAGCATATATAGTGCCAACCTGTCAAGGAGGCTCTACGGGCTAATCTCATCAGTACAGACGGACCAGGAACCCTTACATTACAAGAGAAAAGCGCCCTTTTACAGGCGCTTTTCATTTTGTGTCTCGTATCCGTAAGCCGAATTTTGTTTTATGCGATTATTTATCTAGGCCTGGCATTACTGCTAGGCTCAAGCGATTCTTCCCCTTGCGGGGACACGATCTTGCACACAAGTAAGGATTTTGCCGTTTCACCCTTATTTTACAATAAGATTATTCCACCTTACGGTTAGGAACTCTAGCCTTTCGGCATTGACGTCACTGCTCGCACCTCTCGGATTGCTCCGGACGGGGGTTACCCGCTACCCTTGCTATGATTGCTCATAGCTGTGTGTTCGGACTTTCCTCATTGCCCCTTACGGGACAACGCAATCACTCAACACGGGACTGGAAGAGTATAGCATTGTAAGGCATTGTTGGCTAGACCGTCTATATCCATGTACGTCAAGAGCCTACTTACAAGGGCTTGACAAATTATTCTTAATATGCTATGATACTTCTATGCAAAAAATACAAGGTTTAATTTCATATAGTCGTGCGAAGGTCCTTTTGGGATTGGTAGCAGCGCTTTCATTCGTCTTCCTCACAGGAAGCGTATTGGCTGCAGCACCACAGGTTACTACCCTTCCAGCGACAGCAACTGAAACAACACTTACTCTTAATGCTATGTACTCAGGAAATAGCGGCACCATCCAGGTTCGCTTCGAATATGGTACGACTCCAAACCTTGGAACATTCACTCAGTACCAGACTTCAACAACTTCAAGCGGTACTTTCTATGAATCGTTGACTGGTCTTACTGCTGGCACAACCTACTACTTCCGAGCAGAAGGAATCAATGCAGACGGTCCAGCTTGGGGCAGCACCCTCAATAAGCCGACAGTAGCATATACACTTCCACAGATTCAGACAATGTCATACTCAGGCTTGAGCTCAACAACTGTTGACGCAGGCTACTGGTACCAGAGCGGATCTGCTGCAACTGTCACTATCGAATACGCAAACAACAGCCAGCTTATCGGTGCATACACACAATCAGAAAGCAAAGCAGCCGGAAGCGGTGGCGATTCAATCACACTCACCGGTCTCACACCAAACACAACATATTGGTACCGAGCAAAGATCACTAACAGCGGTGGAACACGAACAGCGACAACAGCTATTCAGTTTACAACAACTGCTGCAGGTGGAACTGGAACATCAGGAACAGGCGGAACTACTGGTACAACAGGAACTACTTCTGGAACTGGCGGAACTACTGGTGGCACGACAGGAGGAACAACCGGAAGCTTGGTTTGTGGCATCAGCTCATTCTTCGCTTCCCCTTCACAGGTAGCTGTTGGTTCAACAGTAGCCCTTAACTGGACAACCTCAAACTGTAACTACGTAACTGTTTCAGGATCAAACGTTTCGGGAACATACGGAGCAAACAGCTCGACAATTACAGGAGCGCTCTACAACAATACTATCTATACACTTACTGCATACGGAGCAAATGGAAGTATCTCTTCAACAATCAGCGTGTATGTCACTCAAAACCCACAGCCACTTACTCAGTGTACAATTTCAAACTTCTACGCGTCACCTACACAGGTAATGCCTGGAGCTTCAACAACATTGTCATGGAGCACTCAAAACTGTAACTCAGTAAACATCAGCGGTGGATCAGTAAACCTTCAGAACTACAATGCGAATGGTTCATTCGTAACAACCCCAATAGCAAGCACAACGTACTTCCTTACTGCTACTGGCTCAAACGGCAGCGTACAGTCACAGGTATTCGTAGCGATGTTAAGTACTCCTACTCCAGTACCAACATACGCATGTAACAACGGCTTTGACGATGACGGCGATGGCCGAATAGATGGTAATGATCCTGGATGTTCAAGCTGGACAGACAATAGCGAATACAACGCTATCGGCGGAACTACTGGAGGAACGACAGGTGGCACTACTACAGGTGGTACAACTGGCGGAACTGCAGTACTCGGAGTTTCTAGCTCAATCACGAGCGGCAATGGATACGGAAACAGCCTTGCAGGTCTTGCTCTCTTCGGAAGCTCAATCTTCCCTACGAGCTTGCTTGGATTGCTCATCTTGATCCTTATCATCCTCGGTATCGTACTCTTGGTACGAAAGATCTCTAAGGATGAAGCTCATCATGCAGGAGCTGACCACAGCATCCACCACTAATCTGCTCAAAAACCTATAAAAAGCCCCCATTTAGGGGGCTTTTTAGGTACTTGACAAATCTATTGGAATATGATATGATATAAGTATGAATATGAAATACACCAAACAAATCAATACACAAATCGGAGTGATCGCGGCCTTCGCCATCATCCTCGGTGCAGTGACCTTGCTTGCTCCAGTAGCACAGGCAAGCATCATGAGCTCAGGACAGAATGCATATGATCCTCGCATCATGAGCACTGGTTCGACTGGTGCTATCATCCCTGACCTCTATGCTCCCCGTCCACAGAATCCAGTTGTTGTATATCAAGCAGCTCCAACAGTAACTCCTACTGTTGTGTACCAACCAGCTCCGACTCCGACACCTGCTGCAACACAGCCAGCAACAAACAACAGCGTGCTCGGTACAACGATCCATGCTCCAAAGGTTAACGGAATCAAGACTACGCCAACGACAATCGCGACTACTGCAAGCTCAAATGTTCCTGGAATTTGTCCAAGCGACACAGTGAACTACACGCTCAACTACGCAAACACTACAACTGGAACAATCACTAATGCGATAATGATCGTATCAATGCCAGCTGAAATTGATTACACAAGTTCAACTGCACAAGCAAACTACAATGAACGAAATCGAACAGTAACGATCTTCATTGGAACACTTGAGAAGGGACAGTCAGGTATCGTATACCTCCAGGGTACTGCAAACCGAATGACAAGCGGAACAAGCACTATCAGCACTCGAATAGACTTCACCTTTAACAAGGCTGACGGAACAAACGCTACGACTACAAACTTTGTTATCCATTCTGGTACAAACTGCGGAAACGCACTTGCAGGTAGCGCAATCGGCGCAGGATTCCTCCCTACTTCATTCGGAGGTTGGTTGCTCCTCGCAGTCATCTTGTGCGCAGTGATCTTCATTGTCCGAAAGTTCTTCGGTAAGAAAGAAGGACATGC
>JACCDG011019921.1_pt1 | contig 29063 bp, 9 predicted proteins | sample 7442471 | NCBI WGS metagenome assembly JACCDG01 (sample SAMN15323444, study PRJNA562643) | freshwater metagenome | isolation source: river surface water | place: USA:Blue River Watershed | collected 2017-08-17 | reverse complement strand
TCACGCCAATCAAACCACCCACATAGGATGCCCCGCTGACCGAGCCCACGAGGTAGGACGAGTCAGACACGGTGGCGCTGTTGAAGCTGCCAATCAAACCACCCACGTAGTAAGACGAGGTGCCAGCACCATTGACCACGCCCGAAGCGTATGAGTTAGAGACGTTGCCCGATGCATACCCACTCAAACCACCCAAATACTGTGCCGAAGTACCATTTCCCGTCACAGAGCCCGTGGCGTAAGAGTCGCTCACTGCGGCAGTGGCATAACCGATCAAACCACCGATGTAGTACGAAGATGCCCCTGTCGCCAACACCACCCCTGTGGCATACGAGTTGGTGACGGTGTTGGTGTCTTGGCCGACCAAACCACCGGTGTAAGACGCGCCATTGCCTGTTGAAGTGACGTTACCTGTGGCAAATGAAGTGGCGATCGTGCCGTTCGAATACCCGATCAAACCACCAGTGTAGGACGAGGAACTGGTCACCGTGCCAGTTGCATTCGAGCCAGAAATGGCGCTGCTGTTGTAGCCCACCAAGCCACCGACATAAGAGCCAGAGCCCGTGACATTGCCCGTCGCGTTGCTGGTGGCAATGCTGGTGCCAACACTGTTGCCCACCAAGCCACCAGTGTAGCCACTGGCGCTGCCCGTCACGTTGCCACTTGCGTTCGAGTTGCTCAGCTTGCCGCCATAGTTACCCCCGTTGTAGGGGTTGTAGTAGTAGTTCAAGCTACCAATCAGGCCGCCTGCATAGCTGCCTGCGGTTTGGGACACCGTGTTTGTGGTCGACAGCTGGTCAAACACCCAGCCACTGGCCCCACCAATCAAACCACCCACGTAACTGCTGGCACCTGTGACGTTGCCCGACGCACTGGAATAGCTCAGGTTAGTGACCTCGGTGGTGAAGCTGCCAGGGTTAGAAAAACTGTACTGACCAATCAAGCCACCAGCATATTGACCCGACGCTGTCACAGCCCCAGACGCTGTCAACAAAGTTCCCAAGTAGTTGGTCACATTGGCATTGCTGGGGGCGTAATTGGAGTTGTACAAGCCAATCAAGCCGCCCACTTTGGTGGTGCCACTGACAGGCACATTGCTGCTGAGGTTGGTGGCCGCCACGCTGTCCATCCAGCCAGCCAGTCCACCCACGTCGCCCGTGGCTGGTGCGATGTTGGCGTTGGCGTGCGTGCTGTTGCTCACCTTGGCTGTGGTCGACACGGCTTGATAGGTGTTGGTGTTGTAAATTACGCTCTGGCCGATATAGCCTGCCAAACCACCCACAAAGTTGTTACCCGTCACGTTCGCAGCCAAGGTGGCCGAGTTGCCAGAGATGATGGCGTTGTAGGCCGACCCGTAGGCCGCACCGATGTACTCCAAGCCATTCACCAGGCCTGAGTTGGCAACCTTCAAGTCGGTCAAGGTGCTCTTGTAAACCGTCCCCATGAAACCTGTGTTGGAGGTGGCACGGTCAAACGCAAAGCTGTTGACACTGAAGGTGTTGCCTTTGAATTCGGTCGCGCCAAAGTAAGGCAAATACGCCGTGGTGGCATTGCTCATGTTCAAGTCATTGGCCAACTTGAAGGTGTAGCCGTTGACAGCGCCAGCAGCAGCCGACTGCGTGAAGGCCAACAGTTTGCTGAGGTCTGACAAGCCACCCGCGTCATTCACGCTCGACACCCAGTAGGTCTTGCCCGTGGCATCGCTGTTGTCAGCCACCAGACCACTGCTGGCGATCGACAATGGCAAACGGCTCGAAGGTGTCACCACCACACTGGCACCGCCCTGCTTTGACCAAGCGTCGTACTGACTGGCGTACAAGCCGCCCACCGTGAGCACCGCCGAGTTGTTGATGGTGCTGTTGGCCATGTCGTAATAGCTGTTGCTGAACCATGTGCCCGGCACAAAGTAGCCCACCAAACCACCGTAGTTGCTCAGCCCTGAGTCGGTGGTGATGTCGCCGTCGTAGTACGCATCTTTGATCGAGCCCCCTAACGTGCCGTTGCTCGTGCCCATACGGCCCACCAAACCACCCACAAATGCAGCCCCTGTGCCCGTGACACTGAGGTTACCGACCACATAGGTATTGGTCACCGTGGCAGCACCACTGGCATCGCCCACCAAACCACCAAAGAAGCGCTTGTTCGTTGTGGTGCCTGTGCTGCTGATGGCACTGGTCACATAACCGTTGGCAATGTTGGTGGACGAAGAGCCACCCACCATACCGGCCACATAACTGCCCGTCGCGGTGATGCTGGGGCTATTCACATAGGTGTTGTTGATCGTTGCCCATGTGGCTAGGCCCACGATACCTGCCACGTAGTCGCTTGTGCCTGTGCCAGAGATGCTGGTGCCGTTGACATTGGAGTTGCTCACCGTGATGGTGCCCTGATACGACAAGCCCCCGACCATGCCCCCTACAAAGCTACCCGCACCCGTCACAGAAGCTGCGGTGACTGAGGTATCGCTGACCGTGACCGAACAACCGTAGTAACAGTAGTAAGTCGATGGGTAGATGTAGGCCGCGTTACGGTAAACCAAGCCCACCAAACCGCCCGCATAAGCACCTGCGGTGGCCCCTGAATAAGGCGAGAGACTGGATGTGGCCTTGACCGTGGCATTGGAGCTTGGTGAAACTGGATTGCCATACAAGGCCGTGTTTGTGCTGTCGGATTTGACAGACATGGTGGAGCCCACCGTGCCGACCATACCGCCCACATAGCCAGTCCCTTGTATGCCAGCGCCGCCATTGCTGATTTGCACGTAGGCATTGCGAATGTCCACCAAGCTCGAGTCGCTACTGCGCCCCACCAAGCCACCCACGCTAAAGCTGGTACTGACCACTGAGCTGCCGCCGTAGTAGACCGAGTACAAGTTCAAGGCGCTGTTGGCACGCCCCACCAAACCGCCCACATCGTTGGAGCTTGCTGAGACCGCGCCCGTGGCATAAGACCCTTTGTTCAGAGTCAACGACCCATCAGACCCACCGACCAGACCGCCAGAAGCAAAGCCGCCCGTGATGCTGTTGGTGGAGTAACTGTTGCTGATGGTGCCGCCGCTGTACGCGTAACCCACCAAACCGCCGACAAAGCCCCCTGTTGAGACACCCGTCACGCTGCCACCTGTGGCGCTGGCATTGGTCAGGTTGACGCTGCCACTGATCCCCGTCAAGCCCACCAAACCGCCAGCATAAGAGGCATTGGATGTGATGTAAGTGGCATTAGGAACCCCAGTACCTGTGGCGCTCACATTCGAGTTGAAATACGGTGCTGCGAATGTTCCGTAGGTGGCGCTGTTCGCATCCGACAACACGTTCACCGTAGCCACACCGTAGCCCACCAAACCGCCCACGGCATACGTGCCGCGTACGCCCGTGCTGCCTGCGGCCATGTTCACGTAGGCGTTACGAATGTCCAGGGTGTTGGCGCTGGTGCCGACCAAGCCGCCCACGTTGTTGGCCGTGCTGGTGACGGCCGTGCCCGTGTAGTACGAGCCATAAATATTCAAGGTGCCACCACTGCGGCCCACCAAGCCCCCCACATCCGAAGACGTGCCTGTCACGGTGCCTGTGGCGTACACATCTTTGAGGGTGCGTGTGAGGTTGCCATCCGCCCAGCCCACCAAGCCGCCCACGGCATAACTGCCGCTGACGTTGCCTGTGGCATTGGCGCTGGTCACCGTCGATGTGCCCCCCATGTACCCAATCAGACCGCCCGTGCCGTAAGCGCCACTCACGGCGCCACCGCTGCTGGAGACAGCGCTCACGCTGGGGCCACTGAAGCCACCCAATAAACCACCCACGTACGCCGATGAACTGGCTGTGACGGCACCCGTGGCCGAGGCCGTTGTGATCGTGCTGGAGCCTGCATCACCAATCAAACCACCGACATACGCGTTACTGCCCGTCACCGTGACCGAGCCCACAGAATCTACGTTGGTCAACGTGCCCGACATGTAGCCAAACGCACCGCCCACGTCCGAGCCAGTGCCCGTCACATTGCCTACCTTGTGCACGTTGGTCGCGGTCATACTGCCACTGCCCATCACGCCGCCCACGAAGCCCGTGCCCGACACGTTGGTGTTGAGCACATAGATGTTGCTCAAGGTGCCTGTGCCCGCTGAACCGACCAAAGCACCTAAGTAGTTGTTGTTGCTCGAAATGGTGTTGGCGGCAGTCACGGCATCCATCACCACGTTGATCATGCTCATCCCACTGGCGGCGCTGGCCACCAAGGCGCCTGTCGTCGTGCCGCCCGACAAGGTGATGCCGCTCAAACGCACATCACGAATTTGCGCTGCGCCAGTGACGCCTGCAAACAGGCCCACATTGGTGGTGCCCGACAGACTCAAACCTGTGATGGCGTGCCCCAGACCTACAAACACACCTGCATAGGCCGCATTGCTGGTGCCCAAAGCGCGCAGGTTGGCGTACTTCGCGCCTGCGGCGGCACCTGTGGTGGTGAAGGTGCTGGCATCAATGTTCTTGGCCAAGGCAAAGTTCAAGCCATTGCTGGCCGAACAGTTGGCGGTGGTGGCGCAGAACAACGTGCTGGCAGAGGCCCCCGTCGAGGTGAAGGCATCGACCAAGGTGTAATTTTTGGTTGTCCCGTTGTAGTTTTTGGTGCTGAACGTCGAGGCGGTGTTCGCAAAGTTAATGGCGCCGCTGAAGCTGGCCGCCAAAGTTGCCCCCGAACCCGAAGCGGTCAAGCCGAAGTTGTAATCACCACCACCGTTGCCTTGGTTAAAGACCAACGCAATGCCAGAAGCTGAGGTGGTGCCACTGACCGTGATGGGCGCGTTGATGTTGATGTGGCGTGATGCTGTGAACGTGCTGATGTTTTCGCCACTGAAGGTCACGGGGCCATTGAGTGTGATGTCGCCAGTTCCCGCGCCCGTGCCTGCATTCACCGTCAAGGCATAGGCGCCGCCACTGACGTTGCTGAGGGTGATGCCTGGGGTACTGTTGAAAGTGCTCGCGCCTGTCAGGGTAATGGGGCCAGTCACTGAAATGGCTGTGGCTGCCGAATTAAATAATGAACCACTGGAAGAAACGCCTGTGCCTGCCACAGACAGCGCGTTGGGTAAGGTGTTGCCATTTAAATCTAAGGCGGCCCCACTGACCACGGTGACATCGGCAGTGCCCAACGCGCCACTGGACACTGCGCCAACGGTTCCCACGGACGCAATCCCGACCTTCAATGTGCCAGCTGAAACGCTAGACCCGCCCGAATAGGTGTTTGCACCCGACAGCGTCATCGTGCCGTTACCAGATTTGGTCAAACCACCCGTCCCTGCGATCACACCTGCGTAGTTCAGGCTCTTGCTGGCATCCACCGAGAATGTGCCGCCCGAACTGCCCAGCGTGATGCCGCGCATCGCACTGAGTGTGAGGTCCGTGGTCACCTGCAAGGTGCCGCCATTGAGGGTGATGGCATCGGTCACCACCGAGCCTGGAACCGCGCCCAAATACGTGTCTGAGGCTGTCGACAAAGTGCCCCCATTGACACGAATCTTGCCGCTGTAGCCGTTGGCCGTGTCGGCCACCACCGTGGCACTGAAGCCAGAGGGAATAATCGCCAGCGCCACGTTGCCACCATCGGGCAAGACCCCTGTTTGATTCAAGTTGCTGGTCAAGGCCCAGTTGGCTGCGTTAGACCAGTTACCCGTGGCACCGCCAACCCAAGTGACCGAATCACGTTGGGTGATGGTGCCTGTCACCGCCGACGAGAGCGAGGCGTCAAAGCTGTAGTTGCTGGCGTTTGCGCCTGTCAAAGTCGCGGCAGACAGCGTCACGGCTTTGCCTGTGCCGACGTGACGTGAATCAAACGTACCGCTCAAGGTGCTGACAGACACGGTGTCACCGTTGATCACCCCGACGTAGCCGATGCCCGTGCCCGTCACCGTGATCGCGTTAGTGCCATCGTAGGCCTTTGACGCTGTGAAGCTACCAGTCAGCCCCAAGGGCTTGGCGGTGACGGTCAACAAACCCGCGTTGCTGTAGGTCACGGCAAAGTTGGGCTTGAGAACACCACCGCTCACCGCAATGGCATAAGGGCCGCCGCTCACAGAAGCTGTGGTGGTGTTACCCGCCGAGCTAACCGCAGGCAAGCTGCTGTACAAATCGGTCAGGGTGAATGTGCCACTGGCGTTTGACAAGTAAGGGGCATTGGCTCCGCCGCTGTTTGTGGTGATCGTGAGATAAGAAGATAAATCAATGGCAGCAGCGCCATAAACTTTGCTGGCATCCGTGGTTGTGAGGGTGGCGTTCACCGTTTCGGTGGCGCTGGCAAACACATAACGGTTGCCGCTGCCCACGCTGGCGGCGGGCAAGGTGGCGTAGGTGCTGCCCCAGTAAGCGGTGTTCCCACTGATCAAACTGCCAAACGTGTTGTTGTCTGGTGTGTTGCTGTAAACAATCCAGCGGTCGGTCGATCCACTGTCGGTGGTGCTGATCGCACTGGCACCCGCGTTGTTCACAAAATTACCGCTGGCGGCCAACACCATGTTGGCGCCCGCTTGGCTATTGGTGATGGTCGCGCCACTGTTGAGCGTGATGTTGCCGTTGGTCTGCAAGGTGGCGCTATCGGTGAAAGCCAATGCCCCGCCCACCGTCATGTTGCCAGCGGTCGTGCTGCCAATGGTGATGCTACTGAAGCCGTCGGCAAACACGCGTGAGCCACCGCTGAACAGGCTTGAAGCCAATGCCAGAGTGCCGCTGCCTGAGCCCAGGCCAATGGTTGTGCCAGATGTGCGGGGTTGAATCACCAAATTGCCACCACTCGAAATGGTCGGTGTACCGGCCAACAAAGACACCGTGTCCGCCGTCAACCCCACTGTGCCCGTGGTCGATGAAATCGTGAGCAATCCACCATCTATGGCAATGCCTGCCGCCAAACGTGATGTTCCCGAACCATTGGTACCTAACAAGGTCAAGGCACCGTTGACTGTGCTCAAGCTGTTCGCGGTCACGCTTGCACCCGTGAAGAAGTTGATGCCCACAGAATGTGTGGTGCCGTCGTAGTTCACGCCACCCACACCGTCAACGGTAATCGTGCCGTTGCCATTGGTTCTGATGCTCGTACCCGCCGTGTAGCCGACAAAATCCACGCCAATGGCGTAGTAGTCGGTGACCAAATCGTTCCAGTTGGCGCCTTGCCAACCTTTGCCTTTGATCGAAATATTGCCACCTGATGTGGTGCCACTGGCGTTCAGCGTCACACCATTGAAAAAGACGCCTTTGTATTTAGATTGGCCGACATACGTGGGCATGGTGGATGTCGCGGTGCCCACAGCGTAGTCCGTGCCGTTCAAACCGCCGCCCAAGGTGATATTGCCGCCGTTGCTGAGCACCGTGAGACGGTCTAAGTCAATCGAACCACCCGCGCCTGTGATGTTGGAGTTCAACAGAATATTGCCTCCCGCTGTTTGCAGCGTCAGACCCGTGGCTGTGGTGTTGATGTTGGTTGTGGTGTACAACGAAATGGCGCTGCTTGCCCCCGTGCTGCTGAGGCCCGCCCCCATATTGAGGTTGCCTGCATAAACTTTAATTGGGCCAGCAATGGTTGCATTGCTGCCGATGGTCACTGTGTCGGTATGGGCTGTGGTGCCCGTGTCTTTGCCAATCGTCAAGCCCGTCGCTGTTGTACCGAAATTGAGGTACTGAGTGCTCAAGGCAGAGGCAAACGAGCCTTCATCCGCATCGGGTTGGATCGTAATTTTTCCGGTGGTGGTGATGTTGCGAACTGTGGTGGGCAGTCCGATGTTTGCCCCCGTCAGCACCACATCGCCAGACCCTGCGTTGAGGTGTCCACCTAAATAGATATACCCCGTTGTGTTGTTGAGCGACTCTAAGGTAATACCGTTACCACTCGTGATGGAACTGGCTGAATCAAGGGCAACCGCATAGCTCGCTGCAATGCCATGCCACCCTGTCATCGTGACGGAACCGACCGCTTGAACGGTTGCACCAATTAAATTGATGCCACGACTGGATGCACCGACAGCACTGGCCGTGCCCGTGATGCTGATATTGCCTGCCGAGTTAATGACCGCACCGCTAGCCGTTGTCACGCCGTCGATCGTGGCGTTCCCGTTACCCGTGCGCCCGATCAAGGTGATGTCACCACTGGTGAGCGTTTTAAGGGTGACGTTCGCGGCAATGTCAACGCCCTCCGTCGATTGGGCCAGCGCAACCCCTGTGTCTGCGTCAAGCAAGATGTTGGCAGCTGTCGCCGTGAGGTTAGCTCCGACGGAAATAGAACCTGCGTAAACCGTGATGGGGCCATTGATGTTCATCGCACGCGCCAATGTCACGGTGGCTGTGTTGGTCGACTTACCAATGGTCACGCCTGTGAGGCTGCTACCAAATGTCCATCCTGATGTGGAGAACGCGCTGCTAAATGCTGTCCCAACTGACTCGATGCGCAAATCGCCTGGCCCGTCAATGGAGGAGCTGGCTGAGCTAGGTGCGTTGTTGGAGATCACCAAGGTACCCCCAGAAATGGTTGTACTTCCTGTGTAGGTACCGCTGCCAGTGAGGGTCAAGGTCGTGCTGCCTGATTTGGTCAAGCCACCTGCACCGCTGATGTTGCCTGCGTAAGTGATGTCGTCTGAGCGGTTGAACACCAACCGGGCACCGCTTGCAATGGAGGTATTTCCAGGGATAACACCTGTGGTGCTGCCCGAACCTACCGACAGAGTACCTGCTGAAATGGCTGTGCCGCTGTATGTATTCGTCGCGTTGAGTGTGACCGTGTTGGCCCCCAACTTCGTGAGGGTGTAGGCCCCAGAAATAATGCCGTTGATGGAATAAGGATTCGCACCACCAATTGAACTGGCGGCGGTGAGAGCCACCGTACCTGCCACGGTACCTGCGGTCGTGCTGGAGTTGATGATGACGCCAGCTGCCCCAAAACCAGTGCCCGTGATGCTCAATGGGTTATCAACCGTCTTACCGTTTAAATCTAATGCGCCGCCATTGATCGTGACCGTGCCTGATCCAAAGGGGCCGCTAATAGGCGAGCCAGAAGCCGTGCTCACCCCCAACTGCAAAGTACCCCCCGTGATGGAGGTGCCACCTGTGTAAGTGTTGGCAGCTGACAAGGTTTGCAAACCTGCCCCAGACTTAGTCAACGTCACAGGTCCAGCAATGATGCCGCTGTAGTCGTAACTGCCTGCCGCGTTGGTGATGGCAATCGTGCTGGCATTGGTAACCGTGATGCCAGCATCTGCACTGTCCGTCAAGCCTCCTGCCGACAGCGTGAGCGTACCTGCTGTGATACCCACGATGCCATTGAATGAGCCAATATTCAATGCCCCAGCGTTTGTGTATGTGATAGAGCCAGAGCCAACGTCTGCCGTCATGCTTGACACCGAGTTGGAGGCTGTGAACGAATAGTTTTGGTTGGTCGCTAGCAGTGCCAAGCCATACGAGGACATGGTGCCACTCACGTAAGGCGTCTTGGCCGCTATTTGGATGTAGCCTGTCGACGCATTGGCCGTCACATCGCCCGTCCAGTACAAACCTCTGGTGGTCGCAGAGGCCATGTTGGCTGGATCAGCCACCGCAAACAAGGGGGCTGGGTTGCCAGAGCCGTCTAAGGTGCCAGCGGCATTCACCAAGTACCCACTGCCCGTTGACGCTGAATTGATTTTGGCGCCTTGGAAGACAACAGAGCCGTTGACGGCGGATGCATTGATGGCATTGGAGTAGATGCCGTAATGCCCCCCATTCGCACTAGATGTGTAGCCTGAAAAGTAAATGCTGCCGTTGCTCGAAGTGACCGAACCTACGTTTAGGTAAATGCCATGCATGGCCGTCGAATAGCCAATCATGTTGATGTCGTACTTAGCGCTTACCGCGCCGTACCAACCATCTTGTGCGATGCCTCCAGTACCAGAGGATGAACTACCCGCACCTGAGATGTAGACCGAACCATTCGTCGCCGCAATTGGCATGCGCACATAGGTTGACCCATAACCCGAGTTATTGAGTCCATTGATCGTGATGTTGCCGTTGTCTGAAGTGACACTGCCACCAGCCGCTGTGGCAACCGTCAGATAAATGCCGATACCAGGCATCGAGACGCCCTTCAGCGTTAAGTCGCCCTTAGATCGCAGAATGTTTGAGCCATTCCACAGGGTAATACCGCCTGAAATATTGGCCCAATTGTCAACAGAATCAACGCCATGGTTTGCATAACCCGTGATGTTTAATTTGCCGTTGTAACTTCGAATTGTTTGGTAACTGCCATAAAGAATCACACCATGACCTGCGCCCGACGTGTTGAGCCCCGAAGGTGCCCCGTTGGCATAAATAGAAATATCACCATAACCAATGATTTTGGTGCTGTCGGTATCAATTCTTAGGCCTGCCGCCCCAGTGTCTGGGCCGCGTGCACTTGAATTGATGGTGATCGTGCCGCCGTTGGTGGGTGTTGTGGTGTCGTTACCCGCCACAATGGCTCCACCATTCATGTAGATACCGCCTGCCCCACTGGCATTCATGACGATGTTGCCGCCGACGGATTGAATGGTTCGACTACCAGACAAATACATGCCCCAATACGAGGTGGCATGCGTGGCTGTGCCACTGAGGGTGATGTCGCCGTTGGATTTGATGCCACCTGCGCCGTAGATATACAGGGCCTCTTGGGTACTTGTGCCCGTAATCGACATGGCACCGTTCGAAACCAAAGAGCCTGCGGGAACTTGTACCCCATAGTAGGCACCTCCAGTCGCAGTCACGGTCAAGGTGCCACCTGTCGTTGGATTTGTCGTATCGTTGCCGGCGAAAATACCCCCTGTCGTATTGAGATACAGGCCACCATTGGAACCATTGGCAGTGATTGCAATATTTCCTGCGGTGGATTGGACCAATGCGTTGTCATACAGGGTCAAACCCCACGTACCCGTACCGTTGATGGTGATGTCTGATGCTGATTTCACCTTGGTACCCGTACCGTGCAAGTAAACAGCATGAGCGCCAGCTGCGTTTGCCGTCAGCGATATGCCCCCGTAAGAGGTCAATGAGCCCGTGTCCACTCGAAGCGCATAGTTAGAAACAGCACCACCCGTGGCTGTGGCATTGACGGTGATGGTGCCGCCTGATGTCGGATTGGCTAGGTTGCCGGCAAGCACATTGGCGTAAGCATAAATGCCGTTCACGCCCGAGCCAGTCAGTGAGATATTGCCTGTGGTGCTCTTGATGCTGTAGGCCGTCTCCATGAAAAGCCCCCAGTTGGTCGAGGTGTTTTGCCCGTTGATGGTCATGTCGCCCACGGTGTTGATGCTGCCTGTGCCCGTGAGCCAGACACCGTGGTGGCTAGAACCACTGGTACCTGAGATCGTGAGGGCGCCCGATGTGTTGATTGAAGCCGTCCCATCAAGACGCACACCGTTGTAAGAATTGGTGGAGAGCGATGTGCCCGTGAGTGTGATCAGGCCAGTCCCCGCCACAATACCCGCATCAGAAATTCGCAAGGCATTCCAAGCGCCAGTCGAGACAGCATTCAAGGTGATCGTTCCTGTCCCCGTTGTAGACAGTGCCGTCGCCCCAGCTGTGCCCATCACACGAATGCCATCGCCCGTGCTGGTTGATACAGAGTTGCCCACCCCGTACATAGTGATGTTGCCACCAGCCGCATTGATCGACCCCGTGGATGTCAGTGACACACCTATGGCCCCCGTGTTGCCGTTGGCGTAACCCGCAGTACAACTAAACGATGCAGCGCAGCCCGCTGTTGTGTCGCTCGTGCCACCACGAATCATCACGTTGCCGCCGTAGGTGTTGATGGCCGCTGACTGGCTGTAGCCCCCTGCCCCGCTGTTGTCGGTGTTGGCGTAGAAGTTGGTAGTGAGCGACTTGTTAGAAGCGCCCGAAATACTGTTGCTGACAATGATGTCGCGCGACGCCATGAGGGTCAGCGTGTTGGCATTGGTGTTGTTGGTGATGGCACCCGAAATCGTGATGTCTTTATCGGCAGCGACTGTTTGTAACGTTGAGCTACCTGTCAAGCTGCTGGCGTTCACGGTCAAGGCCGATGTTGTTTTTAACTTCACGTCACTGTTGGTGATCGTGACGCTAGACACTGCGTTTGAAGTGTTTTGTGCCGTGACATCCGCACCGTTGACAAAGCTGGCGGTGTAGGTACTGGCCGAAACCACACCACTGAGGGTCATGGCACCTGTGCCGCCAAAGGCTGAATCGGCGGCCAGCGTGATGGCTCCAGTTTCTGTGGCGGCTGAAGCGTTGGTGTTGATCAACGCACCATTGCCGCCCCACCCTGCGCCGTTGAGTGTGAGGGCGTTGGCGATCGTGGAGCCATTTAAATCGAGCGCTGCGGCGGGTCGCACGTTGATCGTGCCTGTGCCAAACGGCCCTGCGGCGCTTGTGCCTGTGACCACGGAACCTGCACTCAGCACGCCTGCCAAGATTTGTGTGCCGCCCGAATAGGTGCCACCCGTGCCCGCTAGCGTGACCTTATTGCCGCTCGCTTTTTGCAAGGCAAACGCGCCAGCAATATTGCCTGTGATGCTGTAGTCAAAAGGCCCTGCCAGCAACGAGTTGCTTTGCAAGGTCACCGTGCCACTTGCGACACCACTGCCCACAGAATCCGTCAGTGCAATGGTGCCTAAATTAATACTGTTGTAAGCAGTGAGCGGCGCGTAGCTTGAATTCAAATACAAATTGTTCGAAACGGTTTTGCCTGCCAAGTCAAACAAGCTATAGCTGGTGTTTGTGACCGTGATGCTGCCCGTTCCATACGCCGTTGAACTACCCGCTCTCAGCGCACCGCTGTTGATGGTGATGTTGCCTGAATAGTTACCCGCGGCCCCACCTAGGGTCACAGAGTTGTAGTTCGAGATGGACGCAAGGCCGTAGCCCACCGTTGAAACACTGGTGGTATTGAGTGTTTGAGAGGTATTGCCCGCCAACGATGCGCCCAAACTTTGGCCTAACACGTTGGTGGTGTAGTAACCCGCGTTTTGCATCTGCAGGGTGACGTTGGCCCCAGACTGCGTCAGCAAAGCCGTGACGTACTTGGTGTAGCCGCCTACGCCATCAATCGTTTGAAACTGCACAACAGCGCTGGGACTTGCGCCCGCTGTGTAACTGACGATGTACATGGAAGCGGCAACGGGTGAACCTGTGAGCGAACTTCCACCCAAAGTACCTGTCAATCCTGAAGTCAGTAACTGTGCAAGCGTCGTATTACTCGCAATCACGGTCGATGTGGCCGAGCTGAAATAGCCTGTGGCCAAGGCATTCGATGCGTTGGTGATCGCCAAATTGCCGCTGCCATTGAGCGTGCCCGAGAACGTGGTGCCTGCCGTGTTGTTGTTGGTGATGCTGCTCGCCGCGTTGACAGACAAGGTGCGCGCGCTGCTGAAGGCCGTTGAGCCTGTGACGGTGAGGTTACCGCCCCCAAACACCAAGTTACCCGAGGTAGCGCCCAAATTGCCATCGGAAGAAATAGACAAAGTGCCCGCATTGATGGACGTGTTACCTGTGTAGGCGCTGGTACCCGTCAAGGTCACGGTGTTGGTGCCCAGCTTGGTCAGACCAAAACTGCCGCTAATTGCACTGCTCAAGCTGATGTTGCCGTTTGAGCCGCCCACCGCAGCATCCGACCCCAAGGTAATGGCCGCTGAATAACTGGCTGTGGTGGCTGATGAGTTGGTCAATGCGCCCAGGGATGCAGCACCATTGCCATTGAGGGTCAATGCATAGGCGTTGGTCACGGCCAAACCATTGAGGTCTAAGCTACCGCCTGATCCCACGGTCACGGTTGCGGCGGCAGTGCCCAAAGCGCTGAGGTTGCCGAGCTTCAATGTGCCTGCATTGATGCTGGTGCTACCCGTGAAGGTGTTGGCGGCGGAAACAGTCCATGTGCCTGTTCCCGCTTTAATGAGCTGGCCTGATCCAGAAATCGTGCCCGCATAGCTGGTGGAGGTGTTGTCACCACCTGTGGTGAGGCTATAAGTACCGATGGCAGTGCTGCCCCCTGTTGTGCCGCCAGACGCCAACGAACCAATGCTCAAGTTGCTCAGCAATTGCAACTGAACACCCGCCGTGTTGCTGAGGCTCACAGCCGAGTTGTTACCCAAGGCACTGAGGTTGTTTGTTTTCACAATACCGCTCGTCACCGAGGTAGCGCCTGTGTAGTCATTGGCAGCATTGAAGGTAAACGTGCCGCCTGCGCCACTGGCCACGATAGCCCCTGTGCCGCTGATCTTGCCGTTGAACGTAACGTTCAACGGATTGAGTGTGAGCGTGCCGCCAGCGCTGAAGGTGTGCAACGTATAGCCAGTCGCCATGCCCGAACCTGCGGCGATAGAGCCGCCTGAACCCGCCGTGCCCCCGAGGTAACGCACCATGACAACACCTGAGCCGCCCGTGCCACCTGGCTGACGATACGCGGCTGTCGCGGAAGCATTTCCAGCACCGCCACCACCGCCTAATCCATTGGTACCAGATGTGCCAGGCGTTGATGTTGTGCTGTTGGTTGTAGAGCCAGCACCACCGCCACCTAGACCGCCCGCTGCACCACCAATGACGGTTGCGCTGTTTGTGCTGTAAACACCACCCCCACCACCGCCACCGTAATACGTCAGGGCACCCGTGATGGACGATGTAGGGCCGTTGCCACCAGCGGTACCAACCGCGCCCGATGTTGCGGCACCAGAACCACCACTACCACCTGATGCTGTGGTGTTGGCGCCCGAGCCACCTGAAACGCTAGCAGCTCCTGGATAGGTAGTTCCGCCTGTACCACCAGAAGCGGTATAGGTGGTACCGATCGTCAAAGATGAATTGCCACCAGCTCCACCAGAAAGTCCTGTAGACCATGCGCCAGCCGAGCCGCCAGCGCCAACGGTGACAGCAAAGCTAGTGATTGCACCTGTATCAGCACCCGTGACGTCGCGGATACCGCCACCGCCACCACCGCCACCGCCATCGCCGCCGCCGCCGCCGCCGCCACCGACGAGCAGGTAGTCCACTGTTGAATCAAGATCAAACGTCACGCTGCCATTGAGCGTCATGTTGTTGGCAAAGTTGGTCACATTGCGACCAAACATCACGGTGGTGCTGGCGGCGGCAGTCAAGGTGCCCGTGCTGATCGAGGCGTTGTCGTAAATACCCAAGGTACCACCGCTAAGCGTGGTGTTACCTGTGTACGTGTTGGCGGTGAGTAGGTTCAAAGTACCCGTGCCTTGCTTGGTCACAGATGCGCTGCCGATGCCCAGCGGACCCACCATCGTGGTCCCCGCCCCATCAAACGTGAGGTTGTTGGTGCCCGTGATGGCATTGCCAGCGCTTGGCAGTAAGGTGAGTGAACCCGCATCGGACTGAATTTCGGTGTCGCCCGTGAGGGTGACCAAGCCTGTGAGCGCGTTCGCACCCGACAAGTTGCGCAAGGCACCCGTTGCCGAGGCGCCAGTCCCCAAAACCGTGATGGCTTCAGGCACGGTGACGTTGTTGGTGAACTCCAGCGACGCACCGCTGGCCACAGTGGTGCTGCCCGCTGTGCTGCCTAGGCCCGTTGAACTAGACACCGACAAGATACCGCCATTCACGTTGGTCGCGCCGGTATACGTGTTGTTACCGCCAAGCGTCAGCGTGCCAGAGCCCGTCTTGGTAATGGAATAGCCAGAACCTGCGAGGTTCTGGTTCATCGAGAAGTTACCCACGCCTGTAAACGTGAGGTTGCCTGAGATGGGCGTGGTTTCCGAGCCTTGGGTGAAGTTCCAAGTAGCGCCCGCAGTTGCGCTCTCAAAAGTAGCGCCTAAGTTTCCGACTGTGAACGAACGCCAGTCACCACCCGTTGGCCCAGAGTAGCGCATCGTGCCGCCGTTGATGACCAAGTTAGGCGAGTCATAGCGCAACCGACCCAAGCTACCGTCCCATATTGCGCTGTAAACATCCAATACGGCACCAGAATTGACATACAGATTGGTGGTGATGTCAGTGAGGTAAATCTTGCCTGTAGAGCTGATCTTCAAAGTACCCGCATTCAAGGTGGTACTTCCTGTGTAGTCACTTGTGCCACTGAGCGTCAAAGTGCCTGCGCCATCTTTGGTCAAAGCACCTGCGCCCATGATTGCGCCGGTGATGGTAGAGGGCGCAGTATTGGTGATGTTCAATGCCGTGGTTGTGTTGATGGCAGTTGCCGTCACACTGCTGCTGTTAACCGTCAACGTTGAAAGTGCCTTGCTAGAGCCTACCGAACCGCTAAGCGTCACTGCGCCGCTTCCTGCGTTGATCACCAAAGTGCTTGGTGTTGCATTGGTTTCTTTGACGTAATAGCTCAGATTAGTTCCGGTTTTCGGTAAATCATTCCATTGCCCCAACGATCCAGTGAACTGCAGGGCAGATTCATATTCGTACGCGCTGTTGCCTGCGGAACCAGTCCAGTTGTTGGGTTCGCTGCCACTCCAATTACTAAAATAGCCAGAAGCCGTGGTTCCACTTGAACCGTTTGCCGTCTGGTAAAAAAATATCAAACCTTTATTGCTGTCTTGTAACCCTTCGGGTCCCGAAACCCAGCGCCACGCTGTATCAGTTCCTAGACCCGTTACGCGGCGGCCTCCGAGCCACGATGATTGATAGTTGGCCGCCTGACTCGCAATTGCGTTTTCAAGGCGTGAGGTGACAGTAGCCAAGTAAGTGTCCCCCACATTGGCGCCTGTACCAGACTTGGCCTGACTCAATGCAGTCGCCCAATCTAAAGTTGCTGTCACCAATTGGTAACTGTTAGCTGAGTCAATAGAACCACCAAAGCTAACCGCCCCATTCGAGGTATTGACCGTCAACCCCTGCGGGTTACCGATCAGCATTTGACCGTTGACGCTCAGGCTCCCCCCTGCCGTTGCCCAGGTGATGGCATTGGAGCCAGTGACATAAACGTCGCCGCCTACTTTGGTCGTCACGCCACCAAATGGGATGGTGCTGCCATCACCAAAAGCAATATTTCCTCCATTGCTCGTGAGGCTGCTGTTGATGATGACAACGCCTGCGCCATTTTTGTCAGAGTCAGCTATCAAGTTCATGTGCAACTTATTGCTGCTGCTGGAAATGGTGTTGCTCACAACAACGTTGTTGTGAGCTTTCAATGTCAGCGTTGCATCTCCACCACCAGTTTTGCTAATTGAAGTATTCAGTTGTAAGTCACCGATTTCAGAGCCGCCCGCCCCCGTTTGAACGGTGACGCTGGTACCAGAGTTCAACGCGTTATTGATATTGCTGACGTTTAAATTCGATGACGTATTGGTCGATGTATACGTATAGCTTGAATTGCTGACATTGCTGTCGCCATTGGCACTAATAATGATGTTGTAAGGGTCAAGCAGCCACTCACCGCCTTGGCCTACGGGGGCACTGGCATCAACAGCTATCGCATCCACATCAAGCAAATGGCCTGATGTTTCAATACGTCCGCCATGGCCAGAATTGGCGCCACCCCTTGCATAAATCGTCCCGTTGACCGTAGTCACCGAGTTGGCATTTTGAACATCACTCCACAGCACCACCTTGCCACCATCGCCGTTGTCTGTGGCACTGGCGTCAATGGTGCTGTCCGCGCTCATGGCCACGCTGGTGGCTTGGCGCATGGTGCCGCCGCCTTGCCAGTCGCCGCCAATCAGTACAGTACCGCCTGCGGTGGCGCCTTTGGCTTCGATCAAGGTGCCACTGTCGAGGCTGATGTCGTCGCCCTCCACTTCCAGGCGGCCAGCATGGGCGCGTGAGCTGTTCACCCGCAACACGGTGTTGGTACTGAGCAGTACCGCACCTTTGATGGGGGTTTGGTTTGAATTGTCCGCGGGGGTGTTCAGGGGCGCGGGTACGCCATCGGCCTGAATGTGGATGCGCCCCCCGCCACCCGCACCCGAGGCGTCAAGCACGGCTGTGGTCAGCTCGGCGCGGCTGCTGGTTTGCAGTTGGATGCTGCCACCCAAGGCATTGGCCACGATGTGGGCTGGGTCGGTCACCACGCCGTTGGCAAACGCACGGCCACTCATGGCGATGGCCTGTGCGGCCACGATGTCAATTTGGCCCGCCTGTTGGGCAACGGCCGACACATCGAGCAAACCCGTGCTGGTTTGTGCGAAGGTGTTGGCGTTAATTTGGATGCGGCCAATTTCTGCCACCAACGGACTGGTATTGCCGCTGTCGGGGTAAGAATTTGCCGCTAAGTTAGTGGCTGATAACGTGCCACTGTTTTGTACATCGGGTGCATTCAAGCTGATCGAGCCTGCGGGCCCCGAATGGGTACCACCTGTGGCATCGGCTTTGATGACCCCGCTGTTGAAGATGCTGCTGCTGGCCTCTAGCAAAATGCGGCCTGCTCTGCGGACCAAGCCCGCGGCCTCGATGGTGCCGCTGTTGTTGACCACGCCACTTTGCAATCGGCTTGCCGCTTGGGCTGACAGAACGATCAGCCCGCCTGGGGCCTTGATGGCGTTTTTGTTTTCCACCAAGGTGTTGATGGTGGCGGCGGTCACAACGACGCGGCTCAGCGTCCCGTTACCGTCGAATTTAAGTTCAAAGGCTTCGCCAGCAGCCAAGGCTACCGTGCCGAGATTGGCCACAATCACGCCGCTGTTACGCACCTCGGGCGCTAGCAACGCGATGTAGCCGCCTAGTGCAGCGCGCAGTTCACCCTCGTTTTCTACCTTGCCAGTGGCGCCATTGCGGCTGAGCTTGAGCTGCCCATCCATGAAGTCTTGGTTGCTCGTGTTGTGCGTGGTGGCCGCAAGCCCCCCCACATCAACGCTGGAAGATTTACCAAAGTAAACACCTTGGGGATTGACCAACACCACGTTGCCAGGCGCGGTGATGCGGCCCAAAATTTGGCTGGGTTGTGTGTCGGCCACACGGTTGAGGGTGGACGATTGGGCGTTGGGCTGCTGAAAGTTGACCGTGGCGTCTTTGCCCACGTTGAAGGTGTTCCAGTCGACCACGGCGCGCTGGCTGGTTTGGTTGACGTTGAGGGTGCTCCCCGCCTGGCTGATGCTGGCTTGGCCCGCATTGACCTGGCCGCCCGTGGGCAGCTGGGTGGCGGCTACGGGCGGTAAAGCGACAGTTTGGGCCAAAGCAGCGCCCGATAAAAGGCCTGCCAGCCCTAGAACTTGCGCCAGCACGCTGATACGTACACGCGGCACAGCACCCAGACGTTGGGAAACGTCTGAAATGTAGGGGCGTGTTTCAACAGGGCGCGACATAGCCATTCCGATTCGGAATGGCGACGGACTTCTTGAGGGGTGGAATTTGTTTTTTTTCAAGCGCATCATCTCAAGCGCTAGAAAGGTAGGGTGACTTGCAACCAATATCGGTTGCGGTCACGGGTACCGTCTTGGTCATTGCCAGTTTGGGTCGGGTTCGGGTTAGAACCATCTTTACGCGCCCAAATGGCTTTGAAGCTCACCCCATCCTCGGTGGTGTATCCAATGCTGGCACCAAAACCTTTGTAGGTATTTCGGTTGTGTTTTGGCCCCCCTGGGTAGGATGGGTCGTGCTGTAGCCAGACTTGGCCCCAGTCATAAAAACCAGCCAGTGTGATGCCCGACTCAAGCTGCTGCCTGAGTTCGAGCTGAATGAGTTGCCCCTCCGTGCCCGAGCCTTCACCCGTTGGGTAGGCCCGAACGCCCCCCATGCCGCCAAGCTGCATTTTTTCAGACGTGTCGAGGTTCTTATCAGACAACTGAGCGCTGTAAGTAGCCACGACAGAGGTTTGTGTACTTAAAGGTTCTTGCCAACTGCTGTTGAGTCGTATTTTGTTAAATGCGCCATGGGTTTTGGTGGTTGTGGCGTCGGTTAGCTGACTCAAAGAGCCATCTAAATTAAGGTGGCCGTGCGTCAATTGAACAGAATAGGTGCCAGAGCCCCCTCCTGGGTTGAGGTCACGGTAAAAGCCAGAAACCTGAGCTGACAAGACTTTGGATTCATAGTCCGACAGCAGCAAGCCTTGGGCTGATGTGTTTTCAAATGTTTTGTGATCCGCCGCCACTGTGACGGTGGCACTGCGATCGTCAGCACGCAACAACGGGTAGATCCATTCCATGCCCTTGGTCAGAGCGCGGCCAAACGCCCCCACCATGCCTGGCTCGCCCACCACCACTTTGTAGTCCATGACGGAGGCATTTACCCCCATGCGCCATCCATCGGTGCCCACGGGTAGGCTGTAGGCCAAGCGCGCGTAATCACTGCCCTTGGTGTGAACCGCCACGACGTTGAGCAAATCAGCCAAGTCGTTGGGGTTAAACCAGGTCGCGCTCAGCACCATGCGCAAGGCCCCTGTTGACCTTGAACCGCTGTTGTCCAGGCTCAACTCAGTTTGACGGGTACGCCCTTGGTAAAGCTTGAGCAGCAGCTCGGTTTCTCCTGCCTCTTTGCCTTGGCGCAAGGAGCCTTCTGCACTCATGCCTGGCAGCTCATTGACCAAAGCCAAGGCACGGTCAAGTTTTTTGGAATTTAAATGCTCACCTGTGGGCTGCTGCGCTTCAATGATGGCCTGCACATGGGCTTGGGTGTTGGGTAAGTCGGCCAGCTCTTGCTCAACCTCTATCTTGGAGAACACCGACTCGATCACATCAATCGTCAAAAGACCGTCAGTCAGGTCTTGCGGCGGCAAGATGGCACGGGCTAGGTAGTTATTCTTACGGTAGTAGGTCTCCACCACCATGCCGATTTCCAGCATTTGCTCGTAGCTCATGGGGGTATTGAGGTAGGGCTCAACGATCCCTTTGAGCTCCATTTCACCCAAGATCGTGACGCCTTGAAACTGGATATTTTTGAGGGTAATGAGCTCTTTGGCCGCTTGCTCGAGCTCTTTTTGCGCGAGCATTTTGTCCATGGCTTGATCCACCAAATCCTTGGCAGCAGCTGGTTTGGCGATGGTTTTGCCCGTCAAGGTCTCGACCAAGTCGATCACGGGAAGCTTGGTTTTGTCCTCAATCGCGCGCAGCACTTTGCCTGCGTCTTTTGGCAGCACAGGGTCGTAGATTTCCAACGACCCGGCCATCAGACACAGGAACGCAATCGCAGCAATGATTCGCGACCGAGTTAATTTCACAAAACGAGAACTAAAACAACCATAAGGGTTGTCTTAATGCAAGTTCCGTGCCTTAGTAGTTTATTGACGGTTTGAGTCAGTCAAATTAACGGGGCGATTTGGTAGGAGGAATGCTTTCAATCAGCTGCAAAACCAGCGCGTCAGATCCCAATGGTTGCTTGGGAATATAGGCCTGGACAAGCCAACCCTCTTGTCGATAGGCCTCGGTAACTGCGTGGGTGAGCTGTTCTAGGTCGTGCTGACTCAGAGGACGGCGAAGATAAGGCAAGGTCAGCTCTTGCAGTCGCTCGGTCGATAAACGGCGGTTGCCATTGAAGTCAATACGCTGGACTTGGACGCTTGTCGCGTCATTCATCACCAAGGGCGGAGGCAGCAAATGACGTCGTTGTGCGGCTTGTTGTAACTGGTTGTTTCGGCTATTGAGCTCGTTTTGACGCATCAAATCGCCAGCATCATAGGTGGGGGCCTGCGCCTTGTTTCCTGATTGGGAAAACGAAAAAGAGCTAGAAAAAGCACACAAAAAGAATACTAAAAGATGGCTTCGCATAAGAACTCCTAGCCTATTAATCTGTGAGTGCCTTCTTTTTAAAGGCGTCAGGCAAATTGCACTCTGTCAGCTCCGACTCTAACTGCAAGTCCCCCACAATGTAATCACCACGTTTGGCGAAGTTACTTTTAAGACGTTGGCTGTATATCTCAGACACATTGGCCACATTGCGTTGCACAGTTTTCATCGTGTCTTTGCTTTTCAAACCTCGTTTTCTGTCTGTTTCACGCTCGTTGGCCTCAGACAAAACCATGTAATGTTGAGCAAGGCCCTCAAAATCCTTGGCCCCTTGAGGCTGACCTTTGCGTTGCATCAAGGCAGCAACATTAAGCTGCAAGGCAGCACAACGGTTATACAAGTAAGACAAACGGGTTGGATCTTTGTAAGACTGATATTGAGACCTCACCTCATCAAATGTAGACAAATCAGCCGCCCGTGCTGGTTGGCCGATCACCAAAAGAGTGGCTACTAATAGAGAGTGTCTTTTCATGGCTGTGAGTTTGACTGTCGGGAATTATTGGCACGCAATGTGCTTAATAACGCTATAAATTGATTTTTTAGGAGTGAAACATGACATCCAACATCCACCTTTCAGGCGCAAAACTGACCAGCTTTACGCTCAATGAACTGACTCAAGCTGCCGACATGCTAGAAGCAGCCGGCCGTTACGAAGAAGCCATCGACCTCTATCGCCAGTGGCTCAAGCATAGCCAAGATGAACGCAAGCACGTCGCTTGGTTCAATTATGGCTGGTTGTTGCAAAAACAAAACTTGTTTTCAGATGCGGCCAATGCCTACGATCAATTGACCGACAACTACGCCAACTACTTGTCTGGTCACGCAGCAGCAGCCTAAACCCCTCAAAACCACCGTCCTCCTTGGTGGTTTTGTGATTTTTAGCTTATTTACATAAGATTAATCGTATTTTTACTAAAAACAATAATTGATTGTCGAGTTTGAGTTTTCGATGGCCCAAACGAAAAAAAGGACTTAGATTTCTCTAAGTCCTTTTTAAGATTTTTGGTGGGACCAGCGGGGGTCGAACCCACGACAAACGGATTAAAAGTCCGCTGCTCTACCAACTGAGCTATGGTCCCATCACGCTTGATAGTCAACCTAAGTTTCGTATCCTGCGAAGCCTAAAAGTATAACGCATTTTTCACCCTTTTAGCAATGGGCGTGAAGAAATTTGATCAAAAACCCAGCCTGCCGCGCACTGCCCAAACGTGGCCGTGACGCTGACCACCGAGCCGTAGCCGCTGCAGTTCAAAGAGCCGTCGCCTTGACCCTCATTTGAGACATTGCAGCTTGCATCAGGGGGGGCAACAGCCTCACGGCTAAACACACAAGCGACACCTATCTTTTTGCCTTCTTTCGCTGCACCGTGCTCTCGGCGCAGGTTGTAACGCAGCTTGGCTAACAGAGGGTCATGCGTGGTGTTGGACAAATCATCAATGTCGACTTTATGTGCCATACGCTTGCCACCTGCAGCACCCACGGTGATGAACACCACCTTGTGCTGAATGGCCCATGCAGCCATGGTTGTTTTGGCTTTGACCTGGTCACAGGCGTCCACCACAGCATCTGGCTCAACACCCTTCAAAAGGCTCGGCCAGTTGTGGGGCTCTACAAAGTCTTCAATACACGTCACCACACAATCAGGGTTGATGTGCGCAATGCGTTGTCGCATGGCTTCAACTTTGGCCATGCCCAGCGTGCCGTCGAGTGCGTGGATTTGGCGGTTGATGTTGGACTCGGCCACATTGTCGAGGTCAATCAAAGTCAAGCGCCCCACCCCACTGCGGGCCAGCGCCTCGACCGTCCACGACCCCACGCCACCAATACCAACGACCACCACATGCGCTGCGCGTATGCGCTCTGCACCGCTCACACCGTACAAACGGGCTAAGCCGCCGAAACGACGCGCGGTCACATAAAGATCAGACACAGGTGCTACGCTCTAGCCGAGCGGCTTGTTGGCGCAACGACACCACAGCCCCCAGCACAATGGCGGCCAAGGCGATGAACGCGTTAAGGCTCAGCGTGGATATGCCACTCAGCCCTTGTCCAATGGTGCATCCCATGGCGGTGACGCCGCCCACCCCCATGAGCACGCCACCCAGGAGGTGCTGCGCCAAATCACGCGGGTTGGCAAAGCCTTCAAGTCGAAAGGTTTTGCCGTACAAGGCAGATGCTGCAGACCCACAAATCACCCCAGCCACAGCCACGACCCCCGTGCTCAGCACTTTAGAGGTATCGCTGTAGAACATCAACCAATCCAAGGTGTAGGCGATCGGCGCCACAAAGTTCAGCGCTTCCATTCGCCCTGAACTGGTGGCGAGGTAGACCGCATCCAAAGTTTCTGGGTGTTCTGGCACAAAGCCCAAATGCCCACTGACCCACCACATGGCAACGACTACGCCCCCCACACCCACGCCAGCGAGGCCGCTGTTGAGCGTCCAAAAGTCTCTGTCACGCAAGACCCACAGGAGCAACGCAGCCGCCACGATGTAGCCCAAGCCAGACACGCCCAATACGTTTAAATTGGCACCTGAGGGCATGTCGATGAATACCGCATCCACGGTGTTCACACGCAAGACTGCGGTAATGCCTTTCATGGTGGCAAACGCGCTGATGCCCATGACCACAAAGACCACCACAGATTTCAAGTTGCCGCCGCCAATGCGCACCAAAGCTTTATTGCCACAGCCTGACGCGATGACCATGCCATAGCCAAACATCACGCCCCCGACGAGGGTGGACAACCACATCAGACGCGTGCTGGCATATAGATTTTGAGAAGGATGAATCAAGCCCGCGTCAGACAGGGCCGTAAAGCCCAAAATTGCAACCGCGATGGCACAAACCCATTGGCGCGCTCGGATCCAATCCCCCAAATGCACCACATCCGAAATGGCGCCCATCGTGCAGAAATGGGTGCGTTGGCTAATCCAACCCAGCCAACAGCCACCAAGAAAAAAGGCCCAGAGGACCTCTTTGGAAAGAGCAATGATCTCTGTCACTTGAGTTTCGCCAAACGCTCGCTCGCCGCAGTCGCAGCCTCGGTGTGAGGATAGTTTTTCACCACATCACCCAAAGTTTTGCGCGCTGCTTTGATATCTTTCAACTCCAACTGACAGTTCGCCACAGACAGCAGGGCTTCAGCCGAACGCATGTGGTTAGGCGCTTTGCTCAGCAATGTGTTGAAGTTGGTGATGGCATTGGCATAGCTGCGGTTGGCGTATTGGGCATTGCCCAGCCAGAACAAAGAAGGCACCACGTAGCCACTCATGGGATTGCGCTTGATGAAGTCATTAAACGCAGTGCTGGCAGCAGCAAACTCACCTTTGCGGAAGATGGCCAAGGCATCTTCATAGGCTTTGGTTTCTGCGGGATCGGCCATGAACTCCACACCATCGACCTTGACCTTGGTGGGTTCAAATTTCTTCAAGCGGTCATCGACGCCTTGAGACAGCTCTTGGGCGCGGCGCAGCGCTTGTGACAACTCTTCTTTCTCACCGCGAATACGTGCAATTTCTGCACGTAAAGCTTCGAACTGATTTTGCTGCTCAAGCAAGCTGCGTTGGAAGTTTTGAATTTCCTCGGCTTGACGCTCTACGCGCTCGCGCAAGTCTAGGATGGCGCGGCGCGCGTCACTGTCTTCAAACAGTGCCGCATTCGCGACTGAGCCAAACAGCACGCTTGTGGCCAAAGCCACAGCACGAATAGAAAAAGAAGTGGTCAGTTTCATTGGTAGTTCAGAGCCGCACGACGGTTTTGTGAGTAAGCAGACTCGTCAGAGCCTTGGGCCACAGGCTTTTCTTTGCCAAAGCTCACCGATTCCATTTGGGCTTCTGGTACACCCAAGGCGCTTAACGCACGGCGCACTGCGTCTGCGCGCTTTTGTCCCAATGCCAAGTTGTATTCACTGCCACCACGCGCATCGGTGTGGCCTTCAAGGTTCACTCGGCGGTTGCGGTCTGCGCGCAAGAAGCGCGAGTGCGCTTCCAACACGCTTTGGTATTCGCTCTTGACGGTGTAGCTGTCGAGGTCGAAATAAATGATGTGCTCGACCCCCACAGGGCCTTGCTTGATGCCTTCCACGGCACCCAAGCCACGAGCATTTAAGCTGCTGACGCCACCCAGCTGGCCGCCCGCGCTGCCAGAACGGTCATCCACTTGCACATCATCCAACTTAACGCCAGAAGCACAGCCCGACAGCACAGCCGCGATAGACACGAGTAAAAGAAGTTTTTTCATAAAAGACCGATTCAAAAAAAAGAAGAGAAAGAATTAAGGCAAGGCTTTGCTGAATGGCCCCCAATTGGGCTCACGCAAATCGCCACCTTGGCCAGACAAACGGGCTTTGATGCGGCCATCGAGCGTGGTGGTCATCAGTGCTTCACGCCCGTCTTGTTGGGTGGCATACACGATCAGGCGGCTATTGGGCGCAAAGCTGGGGCGCTCGTCACGGCTGGTATCCGTAATGGCAGCCACATTGCCGCTGGCAATGTCCATCACGTGCAGCTTGAATGCACCACCGATTCGGGAGATGTAGGTCAACCAACGGCCATCGGGGCTGATAGAAGGTGAAATGTTGTACGTGCCATTGAACGTCACGCGGTTGGCTGGGCCGCCTGAAGCAGGCATGCGGTAAATCTGAGGCGAACCACCACGGTCACTCACAAAGTAAATGGCTGTGCCATCGGGCGAAAAAACGGGTTCCGTGTCGATGGCTGCCGATTGGGTCAAACGGCGAGGCTCACCACCGTTGGCATCAATCACAAACAGCTGAGAGCCCCCATCGCGACTCAAAGTCACGGCCAAACTGCGCCCATCAGGTGACCAGCTGGGGGCACTGTTAGAGCCACGGAAATTGGCAATCACACGGCGCTTGCCGCTAGACACATCGTGGATGTACACCACAGGCTTGCGCGACTCAAACGACACATAGGCCAATTGACCGCCAGAGGGAGACCAGCTGGGCGAGATGATGGGCTCAGGACTTGCCAAGGCAGACTGCGCATTTTCGCCGTCAGAATCAGCCACCCACAGGTTGTAGCGGCTGCCAGACTTGGTGACATAAGCAATGCGGGTCGAAAAAACGCCTTTATCACCCGTGAGTTTTTCGTAAACAAAGTCTGAAATCTTGTGTGAGGCCAAACGCAAATCGCCCGTCACCACCACATAGCTCAGAGCGCCAAGGTCTTGACCACGCACCACGTCCCACAAGCGCACACGCACGTCGTAGCGGCCATCATTCATGCGGCTGATGCTGCCTGTCAGCAAAGCATCTGCGCCCTTTTGGCGCATGGCGCTGATGTCTGGACGCTGGGTTTCATCGACCACCACCCCCGCGGTGACGCCACGGAACTGGCCGCTACGCTCAAGATCTGCCTGAACAATGGTGGAGATTTTTTGGGGCGAAGTTTCTTCGCCACGCAAAGGGGCGAAAGCAATGGGCACCTGGGTCAACCCCACGCCCGACACTTCCACTCGGAACTGAGCCCAGGTTGGCAAAGCCAAGAAGCCAGCGGTCAATAACCCAAGTGCGAAGCGAATAAGTTGACGTGTCATAGTGAGATGGGTAGCCAAATGAATACGATGATTTTAGTGGCGAACGAGTGGCGATAATGCGCTGTATTGCCTTTCTTGCCACGCGCCTCATTTATGACCACATCCACCCCATCCGCTCCGTCAGACTCCTTGCTCGCAAGACTCCGACGCGTGGCTCCATGGTTTTCGGGTCATCGCAACCTGCTGATGCTGGCGATTGCGGGTATTTTGGTGGGGTCTATCACCGAACCCGCCATTCCAGCCTTGATGAAGCCCTTGCTCGACAAAGGCTTTCAACAAGGCGACATGCCACTGTGGCGCGTACCCGTGGTGTTGGTGCTGTTGTTTGGTATCCGTGGCTTTGCGGGGTTTATTGCCAGCTACTGTTTGGCTCGCGTCACCCAAGCCTCACTTGAAAAACTCCGCCTGCGCTTGTTCCAAAAGCTCATGCAGGCTGACCCTGCCTTGTTTCAATCCAAGCACGCCAGTGGCCTGACCAACGCCATGGTGTATGAGGTGAACGCTGGAGCCTCACAGCTGGTCAGCACCACCTTGTCGTTTGCCAAAGACAGTGTGACTTTGCTCGCACTCATGGGCTACCTGATGTACCTGAATTGGCAACTCACCCTGCTGGTTTTCATCGTGTTACCCCCCATTTCGTGGGTCGTCAAAACACTGTCGCGCCGCATGGACCGCGTCACGCGGTCTAGCCAAGACGCCACCGACGCCCTGGCCTATGTGGTGGAAGAAAACGTCATGGCTTACCGCATGGTGCGCCTGCACAATGCCCAAAACGACCAAGCCGAACGTTTTGGCAAGCTCAACCACAGTCTGCGCAATTTGGCACTCAAGTCTGTCGTGGCCAGCTCCACCATGACGCCGCTGATTCAAATGCTCTCGGCGTTGGCATTGTCAGGCGTGCTGACCCTCGCCATTTGGCAAAGCACCAGTGGCAGTGCCAGCAATATGAGCACCGTGGGTGGTTTTGCCTCCTTCATCACAGCCATGCTGATGCTGGTGTCCCCTATCAAACACTTGTCTGAAGTCACGGGCAGCCTGACACGTGGCGTCACCTCCCTAGAACGCGGCCTCGATTTACTCAATGACACGCCCGATGAACACCAAGGCATACACACCGCCACCCAAGTGCGTGGCGAAATTTGCTTTGACAACATCAGCCTGCAATACCCCTCTGCCACCAGCCCCGCTTTAAATGGCGTGAGCCTCACCATCCAGCCTGGTCAAACAGTGGCTTTGGTTGGTCCCTCGGGCTCAGGCAAAACCACATTGGCGAATTTGCTACCCCGCTTTCTCGACCCCACCACTGGCCAAGTCAGGCTGGATGGGGTGCCGCTGCAAGACTGGTCACTCGCCAGTTTGCGCCGTCAAGTGGCGTATGTCAGCCAAGACGTGGTCATGTTCAACGAGACCGTGGCGCAAAACATTGCCTTGGGCGAGAGCATCGACACAGCACGCGTGTGGAAGGCCATAGAAGCCGCTAACCTGAGCGACTTCGTGCGCAGCCTCCCCCTTCAAGAAAACACCTTGGTCGGCCACAACGCCACCCAGCTATCTGGCGGCCAGCGTCAACGTTTGGCTATTGCTCGCGCCATTTACAAAGACGCGCCCATTCTCATCTTGGATGAAGCCACCTCGGCCCTGGACACCACCTCTGAGCAAGCCGTGAAAGATGCGTTGCAGGTGTTGATGCAAGGTCGCACCTCACTGGTCATTGCGCACCGTTTATCGACCATTGAGCACGCGGACCTGATCGTGGTCATGCAAGCTGGCAGTGTCGTAGAAACTGGCACCCACAGCCAACTCATGACGCAAGCTGGCGCGTATGCGGCCCTTTATCAAGTAGCTGCCCAAAGCACTGACAACCCTT
>JACCDG010228512.1_pt1 | contig 29064 bp, 25 predicted proteins | sample 7442471 | NCBI WGS metagenome assembly JACCDG01 (sample SAMN15323444, study PRJNA562643) | freshwater metagenome | isolation source: river surface water | place: USA:Blue River Watershed | collected 2017-08-17 | reverse complement strand
AATCCTGATGGAAAAATAAATGAAACTGAACGTTTTGCTCGAGAATTCTTCTCTACAGTTTCATCCCTCAAAGCTTCTGGTGACCTCAACCAAAACTCCATCACCAATCTTGCGCTTGGCTTCGGCAAAAATCTAAATGAATTTCAAGTATTGCCTGATGTATACAATTCTTCCGATATTACCACTACTCAAGTAACAACGCCTGTAATTCAAGAATACTACGATGCTTTTCAAGCTGTACAGGTAGCGTATAAAAATTCAACTGGACACGAGTACGCTGTGCTTGCCGAAGGAATAGACACCGAGGATGCTGACACAATGACAGACGTCGCCAAGATCGGACAAGCATACGAAGATATGGCCAAGGAATTAAAAGCGCTCATCGTACCCATAGACACTCTAAACAACCACATCGTCCTTATAAACAGCTACGCTAAAACAGGAGCAGCCCTTAAGAATGCAAGTACGCTTTTAGACAATCCACTCTTAGGTCTTGTAGGGATCTCTCAATACAATGATGCAGAAAATGACGCCGTGGCTGCAATCAAAATTCTCGGGGAATACTTTAGTAGCCATGGTATAATTTAAACTAATTATGAGTTACGAGTTACGCGTCAGAGATTTGAAAACAAAAATTGCAAGTGGTTTTTTGATTGCGTCTCTACTCGCACCAGCAGGATTTTTATTTGTACCAGAAAAAACCTACGCACAAGTAAGTGATTCATTCGGCTTGCAAGCCACAATTGGTGGTATCGGCGGCGTCGCACTGAAATGTAGCGGACTTGGCAGCAAGATCGGTGATGCCTTAGGAAGTGTATTCGGCGCACTCGACACTACTGTCGCTACTAACGATGTCGCTGCAAATAAGCGCGAAGGTTGTGATAAAGCTATTGCTCAGTATATTTCTAAAAGACTTTTAGCCAAGCTCTCGTCTGATACTGTCAACTGGATCAACAACGGTTTTAAAGGCGCACCATTTTATGTGCGTGATCCCGGATCGTTTTTTAAAAGCATTGCCGAAGAAGAAATCGTGGCTTTCACCAACGAAATCGCATTTGATTCTGCCAATTTTCCATTCGGCAAGGATACTTTGACGGCGCTCCTTGCTCAATACCAAGCTGGCTTCAATGCCAATGCGCAGTTTTCACTCGACAAAGTCATCCAAGCCGGGACACCGAGCGCAACACATATCGACTTTTATAACGACTTCAACGTCGGCGGTTGGGGAGCATTCCAAGCTGCGACTCAATTTCAACAAAACAACCCGGTTGGCTTTGCCATGATGGCAGCCGACGAATGGGATATGCGGCTCGAAGGCACATTTCAAACGAAAGCTGAAGAGGTCAGAGCCGGACTGGCACAAAGCGGCGGCTTTCTCAACTTTGAAGCCTGTGTCGATCCAGGGCCGTTGACACAAACAGATGCAGATGAAGCCAGAGCGGCGCAGGATAAACTTAATCTTTTGTATGCAATGCAAGGTGTTACAACTTCTGGTGGAGTTAATACGAATTGGACTTTACCTCCTCCAAAAACTCAAACAGGCGGAATTGGCACAGGATATACATCCACTGACAGTAGCGGCAATTCTGCATGGGTAAATAACACACTGCAGAATAATCCTGCGCTCAACAATGTAAGCAACCAAACAAATGCTGAAATTTTAGAACTTCAAAAAATAATTGCTGAAAACACCTGCCGCAAAACTGAAGTCCAAACTCCTGGTATTGCTATCTCAAGCCAGCTCACTGGTGCACTCAATATTAAAAAAGATTCTCTCATTAGTTCCGACGATATCAACAATTCATTGGGCGCCGTATTCGATGCGCTCATGGCTCAGCTCGTGAATAAAGGCGTAAACTCGCTTACTAATTTTACTGAAGGTAGTACGAGTCAAGAAGATCTTGCCAATAGTGGTTTTGGTTTTGGTGATAACAGTAGCGGCCTCTACACTGACGGTTCATATCAGAGTATTTATAATGCTTTCCAAAATGTTGATCTAACAACACAGCTTCCATATATTATTTACCTTCAAGAAAAATGGCTCGGTCAAACATATGTTCCAGAAGTAGGACGCTCTGGTAGTTTCGTGTCTGGCGCACCAAATGGACCACCGAAAGGCATTAATCCTATGACTGGATTTCCAAATGTTGATCCTGCCCCAGGATTTGGCGGAGTACCTGAAACTGATGCAGCTCTTGCCAAAACAATTTACGATATCCAATTACTTGACTACTGTATCCCGGGCCCACGTCCGACATGGTATGACGATACCCGAGCAAAAATGGATAATCTCTTTGGTGAGCTTCGTATTAAACAACAAGATACTAATGATAGTATTGTCACTCAGATCACCGGCGCACTAACCTTAGGTATTGGTTCGGCAATCATCAATGGTATTGCTCATCTTCCACTTTCTAAAGCTGAAGCCACACTCAATCAAGCACTTGATGAATACACCGCACACATCACTGGGATACCATACGAAAATGAAGCAGTGGGACTTGGAAATTCACCAGTTAAATTTGATACCGGAGGATATCTCCTCGAAAATATGCCGACCATCACTCCGGACTCATATAGTGAATACTACAAATTGGCAGGTTATGAAACTACTTTAGCAGAACACAAAACAAGGGCTGAAGGCTTACGGATCGCAGTACGAAAACTTGATAAAATTCGCCAGGATGTAGAAAGTATTTTAAATGATCCAAATCTTACATCCGAAGAACAGGCTGACTTGATGGGAAAAGAGTTAAAAATATTCGAAACAACCGTGGCTGCCCTCGTTGACGAAGCAGCTATACAAAAGCTTGAGGGTGACATGATCACCTATCAAACCGGGGACGAATACGACGTATTCCTACTTGAACAGTGCTCAGAAGAGATAAATCTGCCGGAAGTCCAGGAATTTTACCGATTAAATGGCTACAGCTGGATGCCGTATCCAGGGATATTTGAATACAATCTCAAAATTACAGGCGGAAGACAAGACCCAACAAAACCATCTGGCCCACCAACTGACCCAAATAGTTGGCTTATTGCCACCCCTAATCCATATCCCGGGATTACTTTGCCGTACCCACAAATGAAAGTGGCAAGTATTTTCCCGACACCATCTGAAGCAGTGGGCAATGATGCTCGAGCAAAATGTCCTCTCTTTGGAGACCTCGATGAGGACGTTCTCGGAATCCCTAATAATGTCTATTGCGGATTTACTTTCGTTCCACAAACATATGCCTATGGAGATCCAGCAGCCGATGGCGGAGGATGGTGGAATAAGTTTATGATTGCAAAAAACGACCCAATCAAAGAAGAAACATACAATCTCAATAAATGGTTCGCTGACTTCGAGGAGCGCTTCGAGATTTACTAATACCAGTACCGTTGTATCATCACATTTTGTACCACAAAACCGTAGTATGGCCTTTGTTTTTACGTTATACTGTAAATATCTGTACTTGATGCGCTAACACCTCATGAAAAGTCTGTACTCGATGGAACAAATCGGCGCGAACATAGCAATACTATGCTAAAATTACAGTGCCTATTTACATGAAGAAATTTTTTGGATTTTTACACCTTGGAACACATGCTCATCTTGCGTCGGCCACACGTCGACGCCGGAATACTCTTCGCACTATACTCCCTCTTTTTCTTATATTCACTATCCTCGCCGGCACCTTCGCACCGTTTTCTGCGACACTTCAAGTACGTAAGACCTTTGCTGAAGGACAGACCGGAGAAATCACTTCCGCAGAAGTAAATGGGACATCAATAGTAGTCAAGGGAAGTTATAACTATGGCCCATCAATTCCATCTGGAAAAGTACAAGTAGTACTTAATAATGAAGGTAATATTTCTAATCTTGAGGATACCGCTGTTACGATCTATGACGGCGTAAGTCCTGGTGTAAGTAAAAATTTTGAAATAACAATTTCAAATATTGCGGCAGGAAAATATGGTGGAATAACACTAAGAATTATAGGGTCCGGTCCCACTAACACACCGTACTTAATAGATACGTATACTTTCCCGAACCCACCACTTACAATCGGAGGAGGTAGCTCAGGAACAAATACAGGTACTGGAAGTTATGTAAATGATTTAAATGACCAAGTACAAAAAACAACTACCAATCTGCAAGAACAGATCGGCTGTACCGAGATCGGTAATTCAAGCATTACTGCTTGTCTTCAACAAGTTCTATATTTCTTCATGTACAGCATCCCAGCATGGCTACTCACGCTATCGGGTAGCTTATTTGATGCACTGGCAGGATTAACATTAAGTACAAAACTCTATACTGGTTCGAGCTTCATCGGATATGCATGGGGAATTGTCCGCGATCTTTCAAATATCTTTTTTATATTTATTTTACTCTTTATCGCTATATCTCTTATTCTGGGATTGGAAATTGGACATGCAAATCCAAAAAAAATGCTGATATCAGTGGTTATTATTGCCATACTACTGAACTTCAGTATGTTTTTTACAAAGATCATTATTGACTCTTCAAATATTCTTGCACGGCTTTTTTACAATCAAATAACTGTCACAGCGAAGGACACTTCTGGAAACATAGCTGTCTATGCTCCAATAATTAGTAAGGTACACACAGATGTTGACGAAAAAGGATTGTCTGGAATCATCGTTAGCGCATTTCGTCCTCAAATACTTACAAATCCAGATTTCTACAATAAATTTAAAGAAGCACAGGTGGGTAGTTATTATGAAGATGCGTACAACAGTTTCAACTCCTCAGTTGGTGTGGGCATCTTTACAGGAGCATACCATCTGGCTCAAGGCGCTCTGACCACTCCTTACGGTACAGGGGTATATGCGACAGTTAATCTCCCTGTTTCAGTAACAATATCGTTAATCGTCACTTCTGGACTCATTTTTTTATTCGCAACATTTGCATTTGTAAAATCCAGCCTTGCGTTTGTTGGAAGAATTATTGGTCTATGGATACAGATTATTTTTGCACCTTTTGCCTTCATTACATACATCATTCCTTCAATGCAGCATATTGAGGGTATAGGCTGGACGGGGTGGTGGAAAAAAACGATTGAACTTGCCTTTATGGCACCTATTTTTATGTTTTTTATATATCTCATATCTCTTTTAGCAAAAAGTTCCGTGATACTCAATACATTTAACCCTGATCTTCAAACAACAGGTGGCTTAGTAGAGACACTCCTGTTGATCATTATTCCGATGCTGATTATCATGCTGCTTCTTTTGAAGGCAACGGAATATGCAGTTAAGGCTTCTGGAGAAATTGGTGCGATGGTAATTAAGGGCGCAACAGGTGCAGCTCAATTTGTTAGCGGGGCTGCAATTGGGTTAGGAGCAGGAGCAACTGCATTTGCAGGGAGAAACATTATAGGACGCGCAGCCTCAGCCGTAAATCAAGAAAAATTAGATAAATGGAGGCAAGAAGCGACAGGTACTGGAACAAGCGCAATGATTGCTCGACAAAAACTCAAAACCATTGAGGGCTTAAAAACCTCAAGCTTTGATGCCCGTCAAAATGTAGTTGCAAGCAAGCTTTCAACAGCAGTGGGAGTAAATCTTAACCAACTAGGCAATGTCCCAGGACTAAAAAATCTAAGTACTGCGGGTTCAGCTGGCGGATTTACTGGAGCGCAAGAACGTGGAACAAAAAAGATGATTGCGGAAGGTGAAAGGCTGGGAATAAATATGACGAAGAAAAAAGATATTGAGGCAAAGACAAAAACAGCCAAAGCAGCGCTTGAAACAGCACAAGTAAATCAAAAACAACATAAAGAGCAGATGGAGGACGAATTGAAAGCACCAAACAGAGAACTTGAGTTGGCAAATAATGCAATACGAGATCATAAAGATCAAAATGGAAAAGATGCAAAAGTTCCCCAACCTCTATTGGATAGACGAACACTTGCAGAAAATGAAGTTAAAAAAGTCAAAGATGATCATGAAGATATTGTAAAAGATGACGGAAGAACTATCGAAAATAAGAAACTTGATATTGAAAAACTTGATAAGGCTCTAAAAAATAATGAAAAAGCTATTGTGAAAGAATACGTATGGGAAAGAATGAAGAAGAATTCACCATACGAACTACATAAAAATGAAGAGCGAGATGCTTTTGGAAACATTAAAGAGTTTGGGCATTTTGACACTAGCACGAAAGTTGGATCTGATGAACTCGGCAAACGTTTCGTAAGAGAATTTGCGAAAAGCTTTGCAAAAGGTGCAGCCAAAGGTCTCGTTGTTGGAAGTGTACTACCCGGAGTAGGTACAATCCCGGGCGCAGTTGTCGGCGGTATGATTGAATCAATAAACAAAACCACTGCAATTGGTCTAAATAAGTATTTTGCTGATTATTATAATCGAGCTGAAGACGCAGAACATGAATTACAACACACTGAAGAAAAAGGTGGAAAAGGGACACATGGGCATGAATCAAAACATAAAGACAAATATAGCGGACCAGCGGTTAATATCTTCAAAGGTATATTTAACATTGCCCCAAGTTCATCTAAAAAAAGTGGCAAGGATAGTCCTGCCGCTGCTCATCATTAATAATATAAGGTATAATATACAAAGCATATGAACCCAAACGATGCACAAAAAATAGGAAGTACTCTTCTGAAAGTTTCCTCTACAGACACAACAAACGAAGAAAATTTCACGGAAGTAGAGAGGCAGATGAGAAGCCGCTTTCAACTTCTACCTGCAGATATACAAGAGGTAATTATTTCAGATAATTATTCAACTAAGCTCTTTGAAATCGCCAAAGCTCGCAAGCTTACCTATGAACAACTCGGAAGTCTTGAAATCGAAACATCGATGATGCTCCTTGGTATGACCAAGCCTGACGAATTTCGTGATGAACTGATGCTTCAACTCAAACTCTCCGATGAAATGATCGATGGTATTGTGAAAGATTTGGGCGATCAAATCTTTTTACCGATCCGCGAATCAATACAGAAAGTTTATACAGCAAAAGACAACTTCGAGAATCGTTCCTTGCCTGAAGATGCTCCAATCGCTCCTCCTATCGCTCAATCAACGTCTGACACTCTCAAAAACGCTGGAGTAGAAATCGTAAACGACACAGTAAATCCTCCATTTAAGGCACCGACCGCACCTACTATTTCACAACCTGCCCCAACCATCAATCTTGCAGGTACCAGTAGTATGAACCGCGACGATCTTTTGAAAAGTATTGAAAATCCACCAGCAGGTACGAGTTCCAAATTCCCATCTTCTATTCCGACAATCCAAAAAATCGTGCCACCACCCGCTGCTCCACAAGACCCAAATATCAAATCACCAATCACCAACACTCCTAATACTGTGCCAGTCGCACCTGTATCCGTATCCGAACAGAAATTCGTGGCGCCAATGAATATGCCCAAGCATGAGACAGACTATTCTATCAAGCCAGCTACACCTGCTCCATCCACCACTCCACCGCGCGTTGATCCATATCGAGAAATCCCTCAATAAAAAATATGCGCTTCCAGGTTCCACAATTTATTGATGTTGAAGACAAGATCTTCGGCCCATTTACTTTTAAGCAATTCGTTTATATCGTGGGCGGTGCCGGCTTGGCATTTGTACTCTGGCGTCTCTTGCCGCACTTTGTCGCGGTCATCCTTATCGCTCCGATTGGCATATTCGCAGCAGCGCTGGCATTTTACAAGGTCAACAACAAGCCTTTCCTCAATATCGTCGAGGCTTATTTCCGATATTCCTTCGGCAGCAAGCTCTACATCTGGAAAAAAGATCCCAAACACAAGAAAACAGAAAAGAAAGCTGTAGAAGCTCTGCCGGATCTGCCTGCCTACTTACCGCGGCTCTCTGATAGCAAACTTAAAGATATTTCTTGGAGTCTGGATGTGCTCGACGTAAATAAGAAATAGTATTTCCCAATCGTAGAGTCTCGCTCGAGATATTCGATAGTAAAAATTTAATCGAGGCCTGACATTAATGCTATACTGTTGTATATGGCTTTGGACGCAAAAGCAACGCAATCATTCGTACCAATCAAAGAAGTACGCGACGGGGTCATCGTCCTTAAAGACGGCGGCTTGCGAGCTGTCTTGGCCGCCTCATCAGTCAATCTTTCCTTGAAATCAGCCGACGAACAGCGGGCGATCATTATGCAGTTTCAAAATTTTCTCAATTCGCTCGATTTTTCTTGCCAAATCGTCGTCCAGTCACGCCGTCTCGATATCAAGCCGTACCTTTTGTTGCTTGAAAATCGCATGAAAGAACAACTTGAGCCACTTCTTAAGATCCAGACTCGTGAATACATGGAATTTATTCGGACATTTACCGAACAGGTCAATATTATGACCAAGAATTTTTATTTAGTCGTACCGTATTCTGCTTCCCAGCTCGGGGATGAAAGCAGTTCACTCCGTCGCTTTCTGCCGGGTGGCGCTGATACAAAAAAAAGTACTGCCGGCAAAGATCAGAAGCTCGCTGACTTTGAAGAAAAACGTTCCCAGCTCGAACAGCGCACTGGTGTCGTAGAGCAAGGACTTTCTCGTTTGGGCGTCCGAACCGTGCTCCTTGGCACCGAAGAAATCATCGAGCTTTTTTATAAAACATTCAATCCGGGTGACATTCAGCAAGCGATTAAGCTTGAAGACAAATAATTTTAAATTCTATGGCATTATTCGGCTTAATCAAAACAAAAGATAAACGGAAAGATGGTTCAAGCGCTCAAGTCTTGCCGGTGTTACCGGCTGAGATCTATGAAGCGGCGACACTTGAGATGCAAGACATCATCGCGCCGTCAGCGCTTAAAGTTGAGCCAAAAGCGCTCAACTTGGGCGACAAAATCGCGCGGACTTTTTTTGTGATTTCGTATCCGCGTTTTCTCACCGACAACTGGTTTTCTCCTATCATCAACCTCGATAAGATTTTTGATGTATCGATTTTCATTCATCCGATCGAGACGGCCAAGCTTCTGCGACAATTTCAGAAAAAAGTTGCCGAAGTCCAGAGCCAAATCAATGCTCGTGAAGCAAAAGGGCTTGTGCGCGATCCGATGCTCGATACTGCGTACCGCGATCTTGAAGGGCTCCGCGATTCGCTCCAACAAGCCCAAGAAAAAATGTTTGATGTTGGACTCTATATTACGATTTACGCCGACAATGAAAATGAGCTCTTTAAAATCGAAAACGAAATCAAATCCATCCTCGAAGCCAAGCTCGTATATCTCAAACCAGCACTTTTCCAGCAAGAAGAAGGTTTTAAAAGTGTAATCCCAGTCGGCACCGACCTTCTCGGAGTGCACCAAAAGCTCAACTCTGAACCCCTTTCTTCACTTTTTCCCTTTGTATCATTCGACCTTACCTCCGACAAAGGTATCCTCTATGGCGTCAACCGACACAATTCAAGCTTAGTGATTTTCGATCGCTTCTCGCTTGAGAACTACAACTCCATCACCTTTGCCAAGTCCGGTTCCGGTAAGTCATACGCTACTAAGCTTGAAATCATTCGCACACTTATGTTTGATACTGAAGTGATCGTGATAGATCCGGAGCGAGAATATGAATATTTAGCTGAAGCTATCGGCGGACGTTATTTTAATATTTCTCTCTCTTCCGAAAACCATATCAATCCATTTGATCTCGCGATTCCGCGCGAAGACGAAACTGCAGCTGACGTGCTCCGCTCCAATACCATCAATTTAGTCGGCCTTTTCCGCATCATGTTGGGAGGTCTCACACCCGAAGAAGATGCACTGGTTGATCGTGCTATTACAGAAACCTATGCGATCAAGGATATTACTGCTACATCTGATTTTTCTAACATCGAACCGCCGCTACTTTCAGATTTTGAACTCGTGCTCTCTGGTATGGAAGGTACTGAATCTATCTTATCTCGGCTTTCTAAATACACCCATGGTTCATGGAGTGGATTTATCAATCGTCCGAGCAATGTCGATATCAATAGAAAGTTTGTGGTCTTTTCCGTGCGCGACATGGAAGACGAACTCAAACCAGTCGCTATGTACATCGTCACTCATTTTATCTGGAACTCAGTTCGTAAAGTTTTGAAAAAGCGTCTGCTGGTCGTGGATGAAGCCTGGTGGATGATGAAGTCCGAAGATACTGCAAGCTTTCTCTACTCGATCGCCAAACGCGGCCGTAAATATTATCTTGGACTTGCCACCATCACCCAAGACGTCGGAGACTTTATGAAAAGCCCCTACGGTATCCCGATCGTCACCAACTCCTCAATTCAAATACTATTGAAACAATCTCCTTCGACAATAGACATCCTCCAGAAAACATTCAACCTCACTGACGAAGAAAAGTATCTTCTTTTGGAGTCGGCTGTAGGGGAGGGCATATTCTTCGCCGGACTTAAGCACGTAGCAATTAAAACAATCGCCTCATATACAGAAGACCAGATCATCACCTCTGATCCTTCACAGGTTTTGGCTATCAAGAAAGCCAAAGCAGACCTGATCAATGCGGAAGCGGGGCAGAGATCAAATTCACAAAATTAGAAAGCAAAATTCTCACTTCTTAATTCTTCTTGAATGGCATATAATATAAGCACATGAAGAAGTTTGTATTGTTATTTATAGTAGCTTGTCTATTAAGCTTTGCGACAAGCGCGCATGCGCAAATCGTCGGAAGTGACATTTCAGTCGCGACATCTCCGGCTATTCCTGGACCGCTTGAAAACGTCCGAATTACTCTCTCTTCATTTTCTACTGATCTTAATCGGGCGACGATTACCTGGTACGTCGACGAGGCGGTAAAGCTCTCTGGCACTGGAAAGACGGAGTTTAGCGTAACTTCAGGTGGAGTCGGCACTACTACCGTAGTATCAGCGACCATTGATCTTCGTGATGGGACTGTGATCGAAAAGCGGATTGTGCTTGCGCCATCTGAAGTAGATATACTCTATGAAGCTCCGGACTCATATGTGCCACCGTTTTATCGCGGGAAAGCTCTTCCCGCTAAAGAAGCAAGTATTAAAGTAACTGCCATGCCAAATATGAGAATAAATGGCGCGACAGCTCGGCCAGAAGATTTGGTATACACCTGGGAAAACAATTACGATCCGGCCCAAGAAGAGTCAGGCTACGGCAAACAATCTTACACCTTTCGATCAAGCTATTTGCATCAAGTGGAAACAGTCAGTGCCGGAGTTTCTAGTCTCTCAGGTGGATCTGCATCTGAAGGACAAATAACCATCGTCCCGACCAATCCTGAAATAGTGCTCTACCAAAACAATCTCGCTGAAGGTACACTCTATAATCGTGCGCTAGGAAATGGTTTCATTTTTTCCGGTTCTGAAGTAGGAGTTCTGGTCGCACCGTATTTCTTCTCTCCTAAAAATCCCACCAATACTCAGCTGAAATACTCATGGGTACTCAATGATCAAAAGATAGAGACGCCGGCTACAAAAAACCTCCTCGTACTTCGCAAAAAGCCCGAAGATGAGGGTCTGGCAAAAATATCAGTCGGTGTTGAAAATGTCATAAAGCTTTTCCAAGAAGCCGGGGTAAATATAACGATAACTCTCGCAAAATAATGAGAATTACTATAAAAACAATGCTCTTTTTTCTTGCTGTATTGATCGGTGGTGGAATTTTTATTGCCACCCCAAGTCAAGCATTTGCAATTGATATTGAAGAGATTACTCCTCGTGGGGAATTCGCACAAACCGGGGACACTTATGCAATCACACTGTACTTCAATGCATACGATCTCAAAACAAATACAACAATAAATGCCGATCTTCTTACCCAAGAAATACAATCAAGTGGCACAACAAACCAAAAAATATGCTGCCAAGCGAAAGGTTCCCCAAATCCCGTACCCGCCACAACTACATCAAAACCAAGCAGTAAATTTAGTGTAACATTTGAAGATCTTCAACCAGGAATGAAATTCGACATTGAGTTTTTGCGTAGTGATGGCAGTAAATACGGCGTAGGTGATGGTCTGACACATATAATACCACCATTAATAACACCTGGGGAAGATAATGCGGATTATACGCTTTCAGCAAATGATTTTAGTAATATTTTTGCTTGTGATGACGATATAGACAATGATAGTGATACAAAGGTGGACTTTAAAGAAGATGGGTCTGGTGATCCCAACTGTGAAAGCCCGTCTGACCCTAGCGAATCTGCTTGTGAAGAAGGCGAGGGAGGATACTGCCTTTTAGCTCCACTCCCTGGCATTGGCGACGGAAATGGTCGTGTAGATATAACAAGTGGGATTGGAAGCTATTTGCTTGGCATTATTCGCTTCATCATCGCGCTTTGTGGAGTGCTGGCAGTCTTTATGATCGTCGTTGCTGGTATCCAGTACATGTCGACCGATGCGGTCTCCGGCAAAGAAGGTGCGAAAGAAAAAATCTCGCACTCCATCTTCGGCCTCATCATCGCCCTTGGTGCTTATATTATATTAAACACAATCAACCCGCAGTTGGTGAATTTCGATACAACTATTGCAGAACAAGTAATAACGATTGAAGATCCTACCGAATTTACTTCGGGTGGAGGAACATTTACTGGTGGGACAGCAGCTGCAAACGTAAACACAAATATCGATACGTATGATGCATTATTAAAATCATCATGTAGTAAATACGGCGTGGATTGTACGCTCGCTAAAGCTCATATGTATGCTGAGTCCGCTGGTGACCCAAATGCACAAAGTAATTTCGTAATCAAAAATAAAGACGGCTCACAAACAACGGGGCATGCATACGGACTAATGCAGCTTACTGAACCAACATTCAAGAGTCTTGGGTATGACGTATCTAAAATCAAAGACCCAGCAACCAATATTGATGCGGGCGTAAAGTACATGAAGCAATTGGTGTCGACTGCGTGTGGTGGAAAAAGTTCAAATACAGTATGCACCACTTCAAACGTTATATATCGTATTGCTGCATATAATGGCGGACCGGGAGCAAATAAAGTAAGTACAAGTTGCCCTGGACAAACATACTGGCAATGCACTCTTAATAAGGGCTATGCGGAGACAAGGAATTATGTGACAAAAGTACAAACCAACCAACAAAAACTTACTGCAAATAATTGGGGGTGTAATCCCACAACTTCTACTAACCCGTACTCGACAAATAATATTCTCAGTGGAGGAAGTGGAACTTCTTCTATGACCCCAAATATTACCAATATCACCACCACTTCAGCTACCTTAAGCGGCACATTAACTGGAACATATGAAAATGGTGTGGGAGTAGGATATAAATTACAAAAATTACCAATCCCTCCACTGGCCACCGGAATCATATCGCCATTAACACCGAATACTTTAGGTGTATATTCCGTTCCCCTCACACCACTAACTGCGGGAACATATAAAGTCGAAATTGTTTATAAAGCCTCAACTTCGAGTCAAGAACAAATTTTAGGAACCAAATCATTCACAGTTCCAAGTTCTTCATCATCAGGAAGTTCAACTTCATTATCTGGAACATCCGAGGGTATTACTGTTACCCTGTCTGACATCACAACCTCTGCAGTAAAAATTACAGTTTCCAGCACCCTTTATAAAAGCGATCACCTTTACACAGGAGTATATGAAGGCGAGCAATTAGCGAAAGCAGCAAATCTCTTTCTTGATGCAAGTGGCAATATTAATACTATCTTTACCGGGCTGAAATCAAAAACAAAATACACAGTAAAAATAAAACATGATGGAGACTTTATAAACGGCACCTGGCCATCGTTTACTACCCCATAAATATGTCACGCCGCTCCTACATCATTATTATCGTCCTCGTCATTCTCCTCATTGTGGGAGCAGTGGGATATTTGTTCTACGCCGCCAAAAAAAAAGCCGCCCTTGAAGGTCGGCCAGCTCCAACACTCGCTGAATTTTTCCCATTCTTAGGTTCTAACACTTTCCCAAGTGGCACGACCCCTGACGGCACTACACCTCCGCCGGATGATACCATATTGCAAGATCCCGACACCCAACTTCGCCCACGGCTTTTACAGATAACAGCTCGTTCAATTGCCGGAGCAACATCATTGCTTGCAACCAGAAATATCATGTTGCCGGTATTTGATAGCGAACTTGAAACTTTTACCACAGAAGAAACGCCCACAATGCCAGTATCAACTGGAACAGAAGAGGTCGCCTCGGCGCGCTTTGTGGAGCGGGGGACAGGCCATATTTACGAAAGCTTCCTCGACACAGCAGTTGAATCACGTGTTTCAAATACAACTATTCCTCGCATTGAAGAAGCTTTCTTTGGCGCAGGTGGCAACAGCGTGATTTTGCGCTACGCTAAAGAAGACAATCAGACAATTGAAACCTATGCTGGCGTGCTCTCGGGAGCGATTACGAGCGCGGATAGTAGTGGTGTCAGTACCTTAAAAGAGCTCACGGGCACGTTTCTGCCGCAAAACATTTTAGACCTTGTCGTATCTCCAGACGGCACAAAAATCTTTTACAATTTAAAAACTGAAGGAGGTGTTGTCGGTACTATGGCCAACGTCGACGGTAGTGGCAAAAAACAAGTTTTCATGTCTCCATTTTCAGAATGGCTGATGTCATGGCCTGCGCAAAACATACTTTCAGCCACAACAAAAGCTTCCGGCCTGGCATCAGGGTATACGTATTCTGTAGATCCCCTAAGTGGCCTTTTCACAAAAATCATCGGACCAATTTCCGGGCTTACTACCAATTTCAATCCAGGAGGCTCTCTCTTCCTCTATGGCGTGAGTAAACAAACGAGCAACCAATTGGCTCTCTACGATGTAAAAAATCAATCTTCGACGACCCTCGGACTCAGTACGTTGCCTGAAAAATGTACCTGGAACACTACGGGGACAGTTGTGTATTGCGGAGTACCAGAAAATACCCCCGCTGGACTCTACCCCGACATTTGGTACAAAGGTGTCGTAAGTTTCACTGATTCGATTTGGAAAATCGATATCGCTTCACGTGCCAGTAACATCTTAATCAATCCTCTCGCAGCCCTTGGACACGATCTTGACGTCGTCGATCCTTTCATAGACACCACAGGACGCTACCTTATCTTCACAAATAAAAAAGACTCCACACTGTGGAGATACGATCTCGGATTATAGAGTACGCGCAGAAAATTGGAGTGTTATATACTCGTTTGTTCGGCAAACCGTATGACGACTCTTCGATCACGTCCTTCGCCTGTCGATTCAGTCAGCACATCTTTCGTATTCGCAAGAAATTCATGCACAATACGGCGTTCATACGCACTCATTGGATCAAGCTCGACGCTTGATTTGAAAAATCGCGCACGCTCAGCCATCATATGCGCGATGGTTTTTATATTTTCTACTCGCTTTTTCTGGTAGCCGTTGATATCAATCGTTACACGGACGAGTTCGCCTTCGCCAGTCTCTTTTTCAATCATTTTATTAATAAGGTGATTGATGGCAAGAAATCCTTCACTCCCAGGACCGACTAAAAGGCCTGCATTATCAATCATGGTAGAGACCCAGAGATCTTTAGTCTCCGTATGCTCTTCGAGGCTTATTTCCTTTGGAGGGAATGTCGCCAGAGTAAGAAATTCTTCTATATTTTTTTGAATGCGGTTGGTATCCATTGTGGTGTAAGCTTCTTTCTCTAAACCCCGTTATTTTGAGGTAGGAGTAGCTACTATAACATCTTTTGTCATTCGTTCAATCCTGCGGCGGATAAGGAGCTCCTGGATGATTGTAGTGATATTATTGACTGTCCAATAGAGCGCCACTGCGGCAGAGAGGCGATACGAGGCAAAGATGATAAAAAGTGGCAAAAGATACTTCATTTGAAGTTGCATTGTCCGTGCCATATCAGCCTTAAACCCACCTTCTTCGCTTTTAGCTGAACTCTTAGGAATAACTGGCGAGAAATGAACTTGCAAAAACTGAGTAATACCTGCCAAGAGCGCCAAAATAATATTTTTAGCTTCAAGATCAAAGAGACCTAAGAATTTATAGTGAATAACTTCTGGATACTGCACGAATGAATACAGTGCCACTTCAGTACTGGCAAAACCATGGAAAAATACTAAATAGAGTGCAATCAAAATAGGAAGCTGGATGAGAATGAGGAGGCAACTTGAAAACGGATTAACCTTATTGATTTTATAGAGCGCAAATGTTTGTTTAGCTTGTTCTTCTTTTGAAGCGCCACTTGCTTTGATTTTTGATATTTCTCCCTCTAGGCCTTTGAGCTTTATTTGGCCCACAATAGACTTCCGAGTGACTGGAAACAGAATAATTTTAACGATAATAGTAAGGATAATGATCGCAACGCCTACGTCATGGAAGGGGACTTCAGAAACTAGAAAAATAAGCCCATTATAGAGTGGCTGGTAAAAAACAAGGGTCCAAGCAGACACAAGAAGATGAATCATTGCTAGAGTATAGCGTAAAATGGCCTAAAAACAAGCTAAAATGCTCTTATCGTAGAGACTAAACTATGGAACAGGATCAAAATGTTCATTCTGCCATGGATGGCACCGCATGAGACGTAAAAAAGTTAACCAAGACCCTCTTCTCGCTCCATAGCGGCCGATAGCTCCTATGCCATACTCAGAACATGTGGGATAAAAGGTACAAACCTTTAGGTTAGGAAAAAGAAATTTTATAAACCCATGATCAGGAGAGAGAGTCTTTTGGTATAGTTTTATGGCAAAAATAAGAATGTGCTTCATTTTTTTACCTGGCTTAGAAGCGTGTGTATTTCTTTCTTAAGTAAAGCGTAGGGAAGAGTTTCCACCCCTTTATTAAAAAAGAAAATTATTTTAAGGCCACGAAGGAGTTTTTGGTCGAAACTCGAAACTGCATGGTAGCCGCGACGTCGGAGTGTATTTCTCTCAACTGCACTTTTGACAACTTTTTTAGAAATGACAAAAGAAACCTTCTTCAGTGGGTCAGTGGTTTGTCGGTATGTAACGCTCATATGCTCGGCTCTTGCTCGAGCGGCATGGGAGACAAGCTCGCTAAAACTTTTCCTTGTGAAGCGCTCTTTTTTGGGAAGCATACCCAAAACTCCTTATACTGTAAGCTTTTTTCGGCCTTTTTGACGACGGCGGGTTATAACTTTTTTCCCAGCTTTAGTACTTGTACGAACAAGAAACCCGTGGGTTGTTTTGCGCTTTCGTTTTTTGGGCTTATAGGTAAATGACATGGGGACAGTATAGGGTAAAAAGTGGAAACGAGCAAGTGTTTCAATCAAAAAATCGAAATTAACCAGTTTTTAAAGAAAGGGACCAACATTCTTATCTGTGGCATATATGGAAGACGGCTTATGGGTGTGAATCATCAGCAACCAACCAACAACCTAACAATAAAGGAGGCTTTCTGTTGGAAAATTCTTAATCTCGTTCGTGGTGATAAAATGTACCTTTATCCCCAGGTTACCAACAGAGTAATTAAGATCTAAAAAACTTTACCTTTTTGATTTCCATACTATACTGTACTCTGCCATGATCGATACAAAAAATATTTGGGACAGCTGCCTAGTAGAAATTGAAGCGGAAGTTTCAAAACCCAATTTCAGTACATGGTTTAAGAATACTTCTATTTTAAAGGAAGATGCTGGCACGGTGTACATCGGGGTACCAAATGAATTTGTTAAGGATTGGCTTTTTAATAAATACCATAAGCTTATTTTGCGTGTGCTGCGTGGTGCATACGAAGATATCCGCAATGCGGAATACATTATTGCCCGCAATGAAGCCAAACAGAAACATGCTGATACGAGCGAGGAAACAAAACCACTCGTCAACAAAGAACTCCCATTGCAAGATCTTTATATAAACAAAGACGACAATCTCAACCCTCGATACACCTTCGACAACTTTATTGTCGGCCCGTTCAATGAATTGGCGTACGCAGCCGGTGGCGCTATAATTGCAAAACCTGGCACGTCATATAACCCATTTTTCATTCATGGTGGTACTGGGCTCGGTAAAACCCACCTCATTCAAGGAATCGGTAATACTATCAAAAAGCAGTACCCAGAGAAAAAAGTTCACTATATGACACTTGAAAAATTCGCTTCGGATTTAGTGTCTTCACTTCAACAAAACAAAGCGAGTTCATTTAAAGAAAAATATCGCAAATACGATGTACTCATTATTGACGATATCCAATTTGTGGGGAAGATGGAAAAAACTCAAGAAGAGCTCTTCCATACTTTTAATACTTTCTACGAAAATAACCATCAAATTATCTTTTCCTCAGATAAGCATCCAAATTTTATTCCTGGCCTCGAAGAACGACTCTTATCTCGATTTGCGCAGGGTATGATCGTCGACATTAATGAGCCAGACTATGAGTCTCGGCTCGCTATATTGAAAGTAAAAGCGAAAAGCAGCGGCGCTGATATTCCCCTTGAAATCATTGAGTATGTAGCCTCTTCTGTCCAAGGAAACATTCGAGAACTCGAAGGAAGCTTAAACGCCATAGTGTGCCAAACCCAGCTAAAAAACAAACATTTAGGCCTTGCTGAGGTGAAAAAACTTCTCAAAAACAATATTAAGCCAAAGAAAAATATCTCTGTAAAAGATGTTGTAAAAGTAGTGGCAGATTTTTACAACATCGAAGAGCTCACTATCTATGATAAGACCCGTCGGAAGGAGATAGTGAAAGCTCGTCAGATGGTTATGTATATTCTTCGAGAAGATTTTAATGTTTCATATCCTCTCATTGGACAAAAACTAGGCGGTAAAGATCACACAACAGTTATTCATTCATGTTTGAAAATTAAAAACGACCTTAAGCGCGATCCGAGCCTTGTACAAGAAATAGATCAGTTGCGAGTATTATTTAAATAGCCCCGGAAAACCTGTGTATAGATACGTGGATAACACACGCATTACCCGAGATTAAAATTGCAAATTTTGTGAATAAAAAAATAAAAATAAATAAAAGGTTTTTATTTCACATATTATCAACATTTCAGAAAAAATTCTCTTTATAAAAAATCCTTACACACCAACACAAAAACCCCTTTCCTCTGTTTCCCCACTCTTAATAATAGTAATAAGTATTTATATATGAAAATAGAATGCTCACTGGATAAAATAAAAACAGCAATCACTCAGACAAACTATATTGCAAATAAAAATCTCTCACTTCCAATTCTGAGCTCTATTCTTCTTATTGCGAGCGGTCGGTCATTGAAACTCCGTTCCACAAACCTAAGTCTTGGAATTGAGATTGAAATACCTGCCAAGGTTGAAAAAGAAGGGGTTATTGCAGTTGAAGGGAGCGTCCTCCTTAATACAATTTCTAATATTTTCGGTGACCCAACTGTTTTTCTCGAAGGCGAAATTAATCTCAATATTATTACTAAAAAAATTAACCTCACTATAAAGGGCCAGCCGTACGAGGATTTTCCTACAATCCCTATTGTGTCAGGAGAAAAATATACAATTCCAGCCAAGAAGTTTATTGAAGGAATACGATCAGTGTACTATAGTGCCGCACTTTCAGATATTAAACCAGAAATTTCAAGCGTCTATTTATATAGCGAAAATTCTGATTTTGTTTTTGTTGCGACCGACTCATTTCGTCTTGCAGAAAAACGTTTAAAAATAAAAACAAACGCTGATTTTCAACCTGTTATTATACCTATAAAAAATATTGTTGAGATAATGAAAATCCTCGACGGTGTTAGTGAAGATATTGTACTTATTGCGAGTAAGAATCAAATTTCTATTTCGCATAATACTGTATATATTACATCTCGGGTGATTGATGGGACTTTTCCCAACTACCAACTTATTATCCCAAAAGAAATCAAAACTGAAGCGATTATGCTTCGACAAGAACTCGCAAGTGCCTTGAAACTTTCAAGTATTTTTTCTGACAAATTAAACCAAATTACTCTTACGGTCGCACCAAAAGAAAAAAAGTTTGAGTTACAAGCCGAAAATAATGATATTGGGAGAACAGTCAGTACGTTTGATGCGACTCTTTCAGGAGAAACAATTTCTGTTGGTTTAAACCACCGGTATGTGAGCGATTTCTTTCAATCGATTACCGACGACAGTGTTGTTATTTCATTTGCGGGCGCAGGAAAGCCGATGCTGCTGCGGGGGGTTGGTGATAAATCATTTCTCTATCTCGTGATGCCGATGAATCGGTAACTATGGCGATTAAAAAGCTCTTTGATTTTTTAAAAAAGTTTGACGATCTCCTTGCTACTTCAACGTATGATTCGAGTGCTGTGGTTGAAGCGATTCGAGAGATCACTGGAGTTGTGATCGAATCTTCTTTGGTACAGATTAAGGCTGGAATTATTTATTTGTCGCTTCGTGGTGTTGAAAAAAGCGAAATACTCATCCGTCGAGCAGACATCCTTGCACGAGCGAATGATAAAACAAAAAAAACTTTTAAAGATATTCGCTAGTGGGAAATTGAAAGAGGAATCTATTTAATTTTTAGAGTTACTGTTTCCTGTCCTGAGTTGTATACACTGTCGTAGAGAATGACGCGGATATCGTTCGTGGATCCAAGTTCCGAGGTGTCGCTTGGGGTAAATGAAAAAGTAAGCCCTGGCGCCTGGGTTGATCCAAGGAATTTATTGTTTAAAAAGATGTCTGCCTTTTTAAGGGGATAATTGCTCTCACCACTAATCTGGAGTGTGATAGTTTCGTCCGCATCATACGAATTTTTCTCATTAATACCATCAATTTCTGGGATTGGTTGATTGTCTTTGGTGTGGATATCGTCATATTCGTCTGGTTGGACGCCAACCATTGCTCCATACTGGCTCTGGTTCTTACTCCACCAATTTTGTACTGCCGTCTCCCAGTGAATATACGCAGGATCGTTGGCAGGATTCTCGGGTATTGGTCCGCGTGGATCGTTTTTATCTACCCAATGAAGTATTGAGTGAACATTTGGAGAGACTTTATCTACGCGCGTCTCAATAGGGGTGAGATCAGTCGCGAGTTTGCCAGAGATACTGTCGATTGTAAAATTGGCTCCGCCTTGCCAAATACCACGAAGTACTGGCTTCAAAGTCTCAGGATCGTCCAGGGTGGGTTTTTCAAAATTTTCCGACGGCAGTTCAGCTAGAGTCGCTTCCATAAAATCATGCCAAAATGGAGCACTAGAAACACCTTTTTTCATCGCAGTATTGTCGTTTTTACCCACCCACGCTCCTGCTACAAAAGAGGGTGTATATCCAATAATCCACGAATCTTTAAAATCGTTCGTTGTTCCAGTTTTAACAGCGACTTGTCGGCCAGGGAAATATAATTTTGAATTGGCACCAAATGTCGGAGTTCGTGCTTCGTTGTCAGATAAGATATCACTGATTTGAAGTGCGACGTTTTCTGGGAGCACTGAAAGTGAAGAATCAGTAAATGCTTCCAGTTCTTTCCCGTCCGATGTGGAGATAGAAAGAATACCAGTGTATGGATGGCGAGTGCCACCAGTTGCGAATGATCCGTACGCTCCGACCATTTCCACTAATCGCACTTCACCGCCTCCTAAGACCAGAGAGAGTCCGTATCTACTCCGATCTACCAAGGTCGTGATGCCCATATCCTTCGCTGTTTTGATTGAATCATCTATTCCTGCTAAGTAGAGCGTCTCTACAGCCGGAACGTTCATAGAGCGTCCTAGGGCCTCACGAATTGTCATTGGACCGTGATAGAGACCATCATAGTTTTGTGGCATATAACACGCATCAGCGCTCACTCCAGGATTGGGAAATCCATATGAATCACATAAAGTAGAAAATTCTGTTGGGACATCGAAGAGAACAGTTTCAGGCGTGTATCCTTTTTTAAATGCAGTTGAATACACGAATGGTTTAAATGAGGATCCTGGCTGGCGCTGCGCAAGTGTGACATTGAAATTGCCGTCAATTTCCTCATCAAAATAATCTCGCGAGCCAACCATGACGAGAATCTGTCCTGTTTTTGGATCCATCGCAAGTAGGCCTGCATTCTCATCCGTCATAGTGCCTTTTTTATCACCCTTCATATAATCGAAAATGATTTTCTCTGCTCGTTCTTGAAGTTTATAGTCCAGTGTTGTAATAACCTTGAGTCCACCGGATTCCACCATGTCGGCGCCATATTTTTCTTCAAGATATTGTTTGATGAAAAAAACAAAATGAGGTGCCTTGATACCGCCGGCTTCACTCGGTAAAAATGTCACGACTTCAGCTAAGGCAGCGGTGTATTCTTCCTCGGTAATAAAGCCAAGTTCTTTCATTCGAAAGAGCACTGTATTTTTACGATCTTCGAGCTTGTCACGGTTGGTGCCGTATGGTGAGAAAAAAGTCGGCGCTTTGGGAATAGCAGCCAGATAGCTTGCTTGAGCGAGCGAAAGATCAGCCGGATCAATACCAAAGAAGTTTTTTGATGCTTCCTCGATGCCGTAATGGTTGCCGCCATAGGGGATGTCATTTAAATAGAGAGCGAGAATTTCTTCTTTACTCATAATGGTTTCCATTTTAAGTGCCAACACCCATTCTTTTATTTTTCTCGTAATAGTCCGATCGCTTGTTAAAAGCGTATTTTTTACGACTTGCTGGGTGATCGTTGAACCGCCCTGTCCTCCCAAAAGATCGCCGTTTAAGAGATTGGTAAATACTGCCCGCATAATCGCTTTTACCCGAATACCATGGTGTTGGTAAAACTCTGAGTCTTCAATGGCAACCGTAGCGTTTTTGATATAGATACCCATTGAATCAAATGGAATAACAGTGCGTTTGACTTCGTCGTGAAGATCATAGAGTACGACCTCGCCGGTGCGGTCGTAAATCTTGGTGGAGTTCGCAACCTTTCGGGCATCAAATGATTCAAGGTCGGGGAGTTTTAATGTTGAGATCCAGATAAGCGTAATGCCAAAAATAATAGCGCCGAGTCCCAAAAGCGCTAGGATGATATTACGAACAATATGTTTTTTTGATATGTGATGTTTTGCGTGCATGTGGAAATTCTACCATAGAGCCGGGTCTGATGTAGGGCACTTATACAGACTGGGAGCTTTCGAGGACAAAAAAAATGATTTATGTTAGAGTACTTCACATGAAGACGAATGAGAACGAGATCGATGACATACTGACCCGTGCGGTGGGCAATTTTACCGATCCCGACGGAACATTTAAAGAAAAGCTTCTCGGCAAAGTTCGCGGAACGTATACCAAAGATATTATTATCAAACTCGGTGCTGATCCCAACCGCCCTGATATCCATTTGGGGCATGCTGTTATTTTGCGTAAACTTCGTGCCCTTCAGGATATTGGTTGTAAGATAGTTTTTATTGTTGGTGATTATACTGCTCGGATCGGCGATCCGACTGGTAAAAATAAAGCTCGTCCTGAAATAGAACAAGCTGAGGTGGACGCCAACGCGGCGACTTATGTGGCCCAAGTAGCAAAAATTCTCCGTACCGATCCTCTACATTTTTCTTGGATTCGAAACTCAGATTGGTTTACTAACATTACTGATCTCAATTTACCAGACGATTATAAGGTAAGCATGGATGTTACCGATAAAGGAAAAACCACCAAAGTACCTCTCGCTCCGAATTCGTTTGTCGGCAAGGCGATCGTGTTTGAACAGAGCCGGATGCAGGTGCGCGATCTGAAGCTCAAAGATAAGATCTCCGTTATCACCCTTACAGGATTTTTATGGGCATTGAAACATCTTACCCATGCGCGGCTTATTGAGCGCGATATGTTTCAAGATCGCCTCAAAAGCGGAGGGGAACTCTATATGCATGAGATGATGTACCCAGTCTTGCAAGGTATTGATTCTGTCGTGCTCAATCATATCTACGGCGCTTGTGACTTAGAGGTTGGTGGTACTGATCAGACATTCAATATGTTGATGGGACGCGACATGATGAAGCTCCATCATCAGGCGCCGCAAGCAGTGCTTTCGTTTGAACTCCTTGAAGGTCTTGATGGAAAAGAAAAAATGTCCAAGAGTTTAGATAATTACATCGGTATTACTGATGTTCCGGCAGACATGTACGGTAAGGTAATGTCGATTCCGGACGCATGTATTGTCCGGTACTTTGAGCTTGCGACGCCGCTTCCGCTCTCTGAGATCGCCATCATTTCTGAATCTTTACTTCATGCATCAGTAAACCCTCGTGATATAAAGATGAAACTCGCGCGTATTATCGTGGCGATCTACCACGGTGAAGCTGCCGCAGTAGCTGCCGAAGAAGATTTTGTGACGAAGTTTCAAAAAAAAGAAATCCCTGAAAACATGGCTGAATATACCGTAGCGGAAGGTATAATGCTGTCAGATTTTCTCCTAGAAAAAAAACTTGTTGAGTCAAAGTCAGATTTTAGCCGACTGGTTGACCAAGGAGCGATAAAAATCCTACAGGACGAAGGAGAAAAGGAAAAATCTATCACCGATCTCAAAACAAAAATAGAAAAGCCGGTCGTGATTCGTATCGGCAAGCATCGGTTTGTAAAAATTATTTTAGAATAAAAAACTGCCCGAAATTTCGGGCAGTTTTTTATATCAATTCTTCTTCCTCCTCTTCAGCGTGAGCGAAGCCTCCATCGTCCATGTCGTCAAAGACACTCGCGTCATCAGCGAGACCATCATCGAGCTCAGCAAGCTTGTCAATATCTATTTCACCTTCGGGTTCAAGTTTGTCGTCGTAATCCATGTAAAATTTTTATATTAATAATTATGATCTTAAAGATAAGTTCTTTTTAGATTTGCTATTAGCGACGTAGAGCGAGTGACGCAAAAAATATTTTTTCATGTCCGGGCCGAGGAGCTAATATAAATGCGAATACCGCTTTATATTTTTATCAAAATCATTTCGAGTGTGCAAGAGGGAACAGACAAAACTGTGGATAACTGCTCAAATAAAAATCCAATTATTCGTTATTTAAACCGTTCTCGTGCAAAACACGTGAGTCCGATCGCAATCGCATCAAGCTCGTCGTCGAGCAAGGCACCGTCTCGTACAACGACGAGCTTTTTTGCCATCTTGATTACTTCTTCTTTTGTCGCACGCCCGTGTCCTGCAACTGCAATTTTTATTTCAAGCGGCGTGTATTCAAATATTGCCAAACCAGCCTTAGCGGCTTCATACACCATTACTCCGCGTGCTTCGGCGACGTTCATGGCAGTTTTTTGGTTAACCGAAAGGTATAGTTTCTCGATCGCCAGTGCTTGTGGTGTGAAAGTTTTTATGATGTCTTCGATTTTTTCTCCAAGTAGTGCTAAACGTTCACCAAATGTCAGTTTTGCAGATGTTTTAAAACATTCAGAATAAAGCACGATTTCTTTGCTATTTATTTTTTCAACAATAGCGATGCCGAGGCGCTCGTATCCAGGGTCGATAGCAAGGATTTTCATTGCTCTAGTATAAAGTATTACGTATGAAGTATAAAGTATTAAAATTTACACCCAATATTTTTATTCCGCATTCGTAAACACGTCTTGTACTTCTTCGTTTTCCTCGAGCTCATCGATCAATGCTTCAAGTGCCGGCGAGTTGTCTTCGGGGATAGATACCATAGTTACTGGCTTCCACGTCATTCCCTCCGGTGTATTTTCTTTTGCAAATGCCCAGGTAACCGAACCGATCGCTCCCAAACTTGCCCCATGTTTGCTTAAGATAAACTTTATTTCTTGTGCCGCCTTATTGCGGTTGTCTGTCAGGGCTTCGATGATAATACCAACACCTGCGGGTCCATACGCTTCATAGACTATTGTTTCAAGATCTCGTACGTCGGTCGCTTTGGCGATAGCACGATCGATGGTATCCACGGGCATATTAATAGCACGGGCTTTTTCTATTGCGGCTTTCACTGCGGCACTGTTTTTGTCACCTTTGGCGAGCTTTACTTGGGTGGAGATCAAGCGCGAAAGTTTGCCAAACATTTGGCTTTTCTTGGCGTCGGAAGCGCCCTTCTGTCTCTTTATTTGTGACCATTTATTATGACCGGACATGGCGCAGTAAGTAGTTAATAGTAAGTAAAAAATTACAAGAGCTTTTCTTGTTTTGGTTCGATAAAATCAAACCCAAGATGTTCATATGCAGCTTTTGTGGCGGTGCGACCGCGGGGAGTGCGTTCAAGAAGACCTCGTTGAATTAAGTAGGGTTCAACGACTTCTTCAATTGTTGCCTCTTCTTCTGATGTGGCAGCAGCGATCGTGCCAAGGCCCACTGGTCCGCCGCGGAATTTTTCGATAATCACACGCAGGATGCCTCGGTCGGTTTCCGAAAGCCCGAGCTCGTCGATACCAAGCAAGGAGAGCGCTAAGAAAACAGTTTTTTTATCTAAGTCTTTTTTATTGACTTGAGCATAGTCGCGCGCGCGTTTTAGAAAATAGTTGGCGGTGCGCGGAGTGAACCGTGAACGAAGAGCGATTTCTTTGATGCCGTCTTCATCGATGGCAATACCTAAAATGTGCGCTGAACGCTTAATTATTTTTTCTATCTCCGCTTGGTTGTAGTATTCAAGACGAAAAGTGCCGCCTGAAAAGCGTGATCGAAGTGGTGCAGAGAGAAGAGCGATCCGGGTCGTAGCTGCGATCAGGGTAAATTGCGGTAGATCAAGCTGGATCGTGCGCGCAGACGGACCTTTGCCGATAATAATATCGAGGACGCCGCTTTCCATCGCGGGGTAGAGAACTTCCTCGATCATTTTATTTAAACGATGAACTTCATCTATAAATAAAATATCGCCAGGGGAGAGATTGGTGAGTATGGAGGCCAAGTCCCCGACTTTTTCTATCGCCGGGCCTGAGGTGACTTTGAGCTGGCGGCCAGTTTCTTTGGCGATCAAATGAGCGAGGGTTGTTTTGCCCAGCCCTGGTGGTCCATGGAAGAGAATATGTTCAGCTGGCTCGTTTCGAAGCGCTGCCGCTCCTAAAAGTATGCGGATATTTTCTTTTATTGGATCCTGGCCAATATATTCATCCCAATTTCCTGGTCGTAAGGTTTGATCGATAAATACGTCATCAGGCGTGCCAGCTATTGGGTTTTTTGAGGGTGTGCTTGACATTATATTTTAAATATGCTATATTTGCTTTGTGGCTCAATTATACACAACTTATACACAGAGTATATCACTGTTTTGTTGGGCACTGTAAAGAGGTCTTTGTTATAGTAATGAAGCGCTAGAGAGGACATAAATCTCTAAGCAATCAGGCCAATGGCCTCTAGAGTTTTGCAAAGGACGTTCTGGTTTCTATTATTAGACTACTGGGTCCATCCTTTAAGAATCTTTTACTTGTGTTCCGGATGGTATGCAAGGATTGTTTAGAGATTTATGTTCTTTTTGTTTTTGGGGATAATAAAAAAATACGTGAGTGGAGAATAGAATTCTCTGTTCACGTATTTTTTTATTTACTTCTCATAAAGATCTACGACACTTTTCACTTCTGAAAGAGAGGTGGATCCTGCGAGGATTTTTATGATACCGTCTTCGCGCATATCGAGGAGTCCTTGTGCTGCTGCTATTTTTTTTATTTCACGGTCACTTGGGTTGACGGTAATTATTTTTTCTATTTCCGCATCAGTTTGAATCGCTTCAAATATTCCCATACGTCCACTGTAGCCAGTGTTGTTGCATGTCGCGCATCCTGGCGCTTCATAGATCACAATTTTTTGATCGGGAGTGACGTTATATGAAGAAAGATCTTTACCAAGGGCGACGGCATTTTGGAGAATTGTTCGGATGAGTGTTTCGTCTTCAGGCGATGGTTCTCGTGCGCTCTTGCATGATGCGCAGAGTTTGCGGACCAGACGCTGGGCGATAGAGAGTGATAATGCTGAGACTAAAATTTTTGGATTGACATCAAGATCAATGAGGCGAGGAATCACTCCCGCAGCATCGTTGGTGTGAAGTGTTGAAAATACCAAGTGGCCAGTGAGCGCTGACTCGATTGCAGTCTTGGCAGTTTCCGAATCACGGATTTCTCCCACCATAATGACGTCTGGATCTTGTCGGAGCGCTGAGCGGAGACCTTCGAGAAATGTATAGCCTTTCTCTGTTTGAGTCTGCGTGAGACCAGGCAAATGATATTCGATCGGGTCTTCAATGGTGATAATCTTAATTTCAGCAGAATAGATATGCTGTAAAAACGCATATAATGTAGTGGTTTTTCCCGAGCCAGTCGGACCAGTGAGGAGAATCAAGCCGTTTGGCTTAGAGATCTCTCTTTTAATGACAGTAAATAATTTCGGATCAATACCCATATCTTCGAGCTTCACTCGGATAGATTTTGGATTGAGAAGCCGCATGACGATAGACTCGCCGTAAGCTCCGGGGATAAGTGAGGTACGGATATTTATTTCTTCGCCGCCGATAAAAATACTATAGCGGCCGTCCTGGGCTTTGTCGTGAATGGTGATCTTAAGACCAGAGAGGAGCTTGATACGAGAGTTGAGAAGTTTAAAAATATCCAAATCAAAAAACATTACGTCTTGAAGCACGCCGTCGAGACGGTAGCGCAAACGCGTGCGGCTCTCTTCGGGCTCGATGTGGATGTCAGATGCATTGATGGCGATAGCACCGGCCAGCACGATTTCAAGGAGGCGCGAGATTTTGTGCGTCTTGTGTCCTTGCATGGATTCTTCAACAATTCGTGGCACGTCGCCGATGTGAGACACCTTGCCGGCAGTTTCCGCCAAGGTGTCGTTGGAAATATCAAGACCACCGGTACGCGACTCGGAAGCGAATGAAAGTTCTTTGTAGCGACTCCACGCTTTTTCGAGTGAGGCTTCGGAGGCCATGTAGACGATAGGATCAAATCCCTCGCTTTTTATTTTCTCCAGAAAAACATCCAACCCTTCGTGGATTGGGGAGCGGACGGCGATGTTGAGTTTTTTGCCGACGATTTGGAACGGTGCTACTTCAAGCTGCCTGGCTTCAGGCTCGGTGATGAAGCGGAGTGCTTCGTTTTCTATGGTCGTGGTGAGGAGATTGATGTAGGGAATGTCGTACTTGGCTTGGGCAAGTATCTGCACAAGCTCCTCTTCCTCTTTTTTATGCAAATCATCAATGCGTTTGTCGTCTTTGGCTTCATCAAAATCAAGTGGCATAGGAATAGTATAGCGTACTT
>JACCDG010892755.1_pt1 | contig 29084 bp, 29 predicted proteins | sample 7442471 | NCBI WGS metagenome assembly JACCDG01 (sample SAMN15323444, study PRJNA562643) | freshwater metagenome | isolation source: river surface water | place: USA:Blue River Watershed | collected 2017-08-17 | reverse complement strand
CCATGGGTAAGTGATCACGCTGACTATTCAATTCATCTGCATTTGATGACTGTCCGGCAGTTCACTTTTCTGCAGACAATTGATCGAAATATTTTGACAGGATTTTTTTGTTTTTAAACTTTGATTGGAATGTTTTTTCGTCGTCGATGAATGATTTTTAAAGAGTCCTTTCTGGGATTCCTTTTATAGCCCCTATCTGAAGCATTGAATTGGATCTTATTGACCACGTTCAATGTTTGCAAAATCGATATTTTTAAAACCTATGGTAGAAAGAATGCACTTTCATCAAGGTCGTCTTGATGGATTGAGAATATACATAGTTGAAAAAGAATTCTTCTTTTGAAAGCTTGGAAAGAGAAATTAGGACTTAGATAAGTAAATTTTGGAGCTCGAAAAGTGAAATTTGGTCCTAGGAACTTGGAACTCAGTGCTTGAAAAGTAATCGAAGAAGAAATCAAGAAAGGTCTTTATGAAACAGATGAACTTTTCCGATGCGGAAGTGAAACACTCGAATGCAGGGTTTTCTAGAACAAGATTCGATTCCAATGCAAAATTAAATCACGACTTGAATAGGAATTCATCAGCGCCGTCAAATCCTATTCCAAAAGTGGATGGGAATAAACAGTTCCTATCAAAAGATATTCTCCATTTGAAAGATTCAGAATTAGAATCTCAATTGAAACTCCTGGTGGGGCATGAGCGCCAGTTATTGCATTTGATTTTAAAACATATTCAAGAAGTGGACCGCTGCAAGCTTTATGCCGCACGGGCTTTTTCCTCTTTGTTTGAGTACTTGACCAAAGCGATGGGGTATTCCTTCGCAGCGGCTCAACGACGGATCGAAGCGGCACGAATGATGAATCAGGCTCCTGAACTGGCTTTGCAAATTCAAAAGGGGGATCTGAATCTTTCCCAAATCGGTGTTATCAGTCACGCGGTGAAATGGAAAGAATCTCAGACGGGAAAGAAACTTTCCGTGGAAGTGAAACGTGAAGTGATTGCGAAAGTCGCACAGAAAACCACAGCACAGTGAATTACTTGGAAGAACTGATGGATTTTTATTTAAGCAAGAAAGATCCTTGCCTGGAGAGAAGCAATCCCTGCGAAGGATCCGCTTCCGATGCGGAAAACACAAATCAAAAATCAAAAGGCTGTCAGCCTAGTTTAAAAAAGCAACATTTCAAAAATGGGAAGACTGTCAATTTCATGATCCACTGACGGGTCGGAAATGTGGTGAAAAATTTCAGCTGGAAATGGAACATCTTCACCCGCGATGGGCTGGCGGAAAAGATCATATTGAAAATCGTACCTTACTTTGTCGCACCCACAATCAATGGAAGTACCGGCAGCAAGCGGGACTTCGTTGAAAATAATTCATCTGCTGTCTTATTTTCTGTTTTAAAACGAATAATTCACGCTGCTGAAAGCCTTTGAATATTCCCCATAATCCATGACTTCAAAATATAAAATCATTACAACCGATGAGTCTTATCATGCTTCCGATTTGAAATAATTTTCTATCTCTTTTTCATCTTAACTTGAAATCTGACTGCCTGTTTACCCTGCGACAACTTGAGATGCATTTTTTTCAGAATTGAATTCAGAATATTCTATTTCCGAAACGACAAAAAATGCCCCTAACTGGCCGTCACCTTGTTGCGGCCGGTTTTTTTGGAGATGTACAAGGCCTCGTCGGCGCGTTTGTAGATTTTTTGCCAGTCACCTTCGTTGTCCTTGCGTGTGGAAAGACCCACGGAAATGGTAACGGGAATATGTTTGGATTCAAATTCAAAATGACTGGATTCGATGGTGGATCTTAATCGCTCGGCGATTTCTTGAGATGTCTTCAGAGGAGTTCCATTCAAGATGATCACAAACTCTTCCCCACCATATCGAGCAAAAAGATCCTGAGATCGAACCACCTTAGTACTAACAATTCTTGAAAGCTCTTTCAGTACATAATCGCCTGCGGGATGCCCATAGGTATCATTCACTTTTTTAAAGAAATCGATATCGAAGGTGATAATACTCAAAGGCTCGTTTAAAAATTCGGCGCGCTTGATGGACTCTGGTCCCTTTTCCATCAAAGCTGCTTTATTGTACGCTCCGGTCAAAGCATCTTTCTGAACGCGTTCGTTCATCTCACGATGAGTGACCGCTTCAATATTGCCTTTTTCTAAAAATTTGAAAATGACGTTGCCTGCTTTAATCTGATCGTTGTTACTTAATTTAAAGGGAGTCAGTGGCTGTAAAATTTCTCCATTCACCATGGTCTTATTCGTTGATCCCAAATCCACCACAGTGACATCGGCACCCACCACATTGAATCTGGCATGATTCTTACTGACACTGCGATCATCCACAAAAATGGGACAATCCACAGAACGCCCAATCACCACGTCATTGGTTGCTAAGGTCCACTGCTTTCCCACATAGCCCGGAGGACCAATCAATATCACCACAGCCGGAGGAGCATCATCCGCAGCCTTCATACGTCCTTTGAACGTATCACTGGCAACAATACTGGTTTTATCTGCATCTTCAGAAGAATGAGAGGAAGCGGCCATACTTACTTAACCCTATCTTTTCAAAGTGATCTCTGAATGAAGTATAGAAAAATTTTGCCCTGGCAACAACCCTTGCGAAAGGCAATAAGGACAGTCTGGTCCTTGGACCTGACCTGGACGAAAAACAAACTAAGAAATTGCGACATCCTCTTCGATACGATGATACCCGCGCCATTCTTTCAATCGACCCCGGGGACGACCACCATCTTCGGGATACTCAATCAGAACATAAGTTAACTTTGTAATTTTCCCCAGGGATTCAATATCCAAACTTGTCAATTCCGTCCATGTTCCTGTGTTGAAATACTCTTTATTCGAGGACCACTGACGATATTGATAAACATGCGTATGCCCAAAAATAACCGTATGGATTCGATCATCTGCTAAAACTTTTCTAGCTGATTCACTCAGATCCGGAAAAATGGCACTTTCTAAAAAGATTTTAAAAAGTCTTTTCATGGGCCAAGTACGTTTGGCATCTTTTTCAAGAAGAGTTCGAATAAAATAAACTATTAAACTGAATGTGGACTGCAACATCATCCAAGGTTCATTCCACATTGCCCAGCGAACCATGCGATTGAAGGGGCGAATCTTATCCACATGGGGATACTTTTGTTTAATTTTTAAAACTAAATCGATAAAAAACTGAGACCCAAAAGGTAAATTTAAAATCGGCTCGGGAAGATTTTTTTTCAAAAAGAATTTTTTAGGATCCATACGATTGGCAGCTTCATGCATATGACCGTGTTCAACATGAACACCATCAAAGTAATAGATGATGTTCTTAAAACGAATATTTGTTTTCAAAACCTGATTCAAATATTCCCTTGTTGCAGGCCACAACATCGCCTGGTCATGATTTCCCACAACATAAGTCACAGAATTTTTTGTGAAGGAGGCAAAGTGTCTTAAGGCTTCAAAAACCTTATGGTGCCCCTGCACAATCTCCTTCAAAACTTCCAGACAAATGTTTTCCGTCAGGACTGTTAAAAAATGTCCACGGTAATCGATCTGCAAAAAATTTAAAAAATCTCCGTTGATGATCAATTCGATTTCGTATTCTCTGAATGCCGCAGAATTATAGTAATGCAGAAACTCGATCAACTTGTCGCCGTAATAAAATTCTTCAAAGGCATTCACTCCACCATTCGCAAGAATGCGGCCTTTTCCCAAATGCAAATCACTAATGACAAGCTTGAGTTTTTTTATGGATGGTATTTGTTCTGTGACTTCCATGAAGTTGTGATCCCCGAGTCTTTATCCTACTCTGCTTTTTTAATGGGAACAATGTTATCCTCATGACCCTCTAGGTTCGTCAAGGCTAGACGTAGCGCCCGAACTGTTCTTTTAAACTGTTCTTGGTTGGAATCGATGATTCGATGAAGCTCGACCGACTTTTGTTTGTATCCGTCCAGTTCCATTTGCAATTGATCGATCTTGCGTTTGTAGTCCAGTAGGGATTCATCCTTCGACCGAACCAAAGCAGTTTTTTCCATTTTAGCTAATTCTAATCGATTTTCTAATTCACGTTCACGCACACGAATTTTCTTAAAATCATTGGCTAAGCGAAATTCCAGCTCTTCAATTTTTTTCTTCATGCGAAGAAGATCATCATCCTTATGGCGCAAACTTTCACGCAAAAGACTGATCTCTTGGCCCATTTGCTCTTCCATGTCTTTTTTTGCATATTCTAACTGAGATGCCTTCGCCTGATATTCATCCGCACGGTTGCGCATGATTTCGCCGGCAGAAGATAACAACTCATTGTCCTGTCGGTATTTATCAATTTCTTTTTCCAATTCCAAAATCCGCTGTTGAGCCAATTTCAAATTATCTGACTGCATCAGCTGAGCATCTGCTTTCAAAGCCAATGGATTGGAGCTTGCTTTTTGTTGAGAGCGCAAGGGACCGAAACCCACCTTCTCCTGCACGGGAGGAGGTTCCGTGTTTTTTCCACGGCGAGGCGAGGTGACTGCAAGAGTCTTATCCATCATTGCCGTGTTCTGATTTTTAACTTCTGTCATATCTTCCTTGATGTCCTCCATCAAAGAGTCCACCAAGTTTTCAGCGGCAGAAGTTTTCTTTTTTGATTGCACCATACCATCTAGGTTATCGGCAAATAGGTCGATTCACTGAAGAATTATTTCGCTGAGTCTTCCAAGGAAATCACTCGACTATAGGCCTGAGTACGATCTTGAACATGACCCTTCGTCACTGCTGCCAAACCATTCACACCAAAGTCTTGGATGGTGAAACTGGCCAACATACTTCCCTTGATGCATGCTTGCTTCAGGTCTTTGGTCTGTGGAACACGATTCAAGGAAGCTAAATATCCAAAAAATCCGCCGGCAAAAGTATCTCCAGCGCCTGTTGGATCAATCACTTCAGAAATAGGAAATGCAGGAAGTATAAAGTAACCATCCGCCGGAGTATAAAGTACGAAACCATACTCTCCACGCTTGATCACCACCGCCTGAGGTCCCATTTTGCAAAGAGCAGCCGCCGCAGCAATGGCATTGCTCGCGCCCGTCAACATCATGGATTCGCCTTCATTGATCAGAACCACATTTACTTTTGTCAGAACTTTTTTTAATTCAAGCAATTTGGATTGAATCCAGAAGTTCATCGTATCTGATCCCACATACATGGGCTGATCCACTTGTTCTAAAACCTGCAATTGAATCACAGGATCTATATTTGCCAAGAAAACAAATTTTGAATTTTTATAATGAGCAGGAAGCTTAGGATTGAAGTCACCAAAAACATTCAATTCAGTCACTCGCGTGATCGCTTCATTCATGTCTTTAGTATAAGCACCTGACCAATAAAAAGTTTTCCCGTGCTTTTTTTCTAATCCAGAAAGATCCACACCCCGAGAAGTGAGTAACTCACGATCCTTTTCCTGATAATCCTCACCCACGACTCCCACCACGCGCACAGGTGAAAAGTGAGAAGCTGCCAAAGAAAAATAATTGGCCGCACCACCTAAAGTACGGTCCACCTTTCCTGCAGGTGTTTCAATGCTGTCATAACCCAAGCTGCCGACGACCAAAATCTCTGACACGACTTATTCCTCCGATTTTTGAATTAGAAATATCCATAAGCTGCGGCTTATTTTCGAACTCACTGGTCAATTGACCGCAAGCTGCAAAAATATCCCGCCCCATTGTACGTCTTAAAAGAACATGCGCACCACGATCCATCAACCTCTGATGGAAAGCGGCAACGGTTTCATCCGAAGGTCTTTCAAATCCAGATCCTGGATGCTCATTAAATGGGATAATATTGATCTTGCAAGGAACAGAACGGGTAAGTTTCACCAAACGATCTGCATCTTCCAAAGAATCTGTCACTCCCTTCAACAAAACATATTCAAAAGTGATCTTATCCCCTGTTGTTTCATAGTGCTGTCGGCAGGCTTTTAACAATTCTGCCAAAGGATATTTTTTATTGATCGGCATCACCTGAGATCGAATCTCATCATTTGAACCATTCAAGCTGACGGCCAAGCGAGCCTTCGCCGCTCCAACCTTCCACATCTCTGGTACGATTCCAGCCGTAGAAACAGTCACCTTGCGACGAGAAAAATTCATCCCCCATTGCGTGTGCAAAACATCAATCGACTTAAAAACAGCATCGGAATTATCCAGAGGTTCTCCCATGCCCATAAACACGATATTGCTGATACGCTGACCATCTTTCAGGCGATCATGGGCTTGCATAAACTGACCCACAATTTCCTCTGCCGTCAAACGACGCTTTAGTTTTTGCTTTCCAGTGAAACAGAATTTGCAGGCAATATTGCAACCAACTTCCGAAGACACACACAGGGTCAAACGATCATCCGATGGAATCAAAACAGCTTCCACCGTATTGCAGTTTTTCATGTCGAACAAAAACTTTTGAGTTCCATCCACACTGATCAAATGACTGATCACTCGGGGCAATTCAAAACTGAGTAAGTTCCCCAATTCTGCACGAAAATCTTTCGAAAGATTGGACATCATCGCAGGATCCGTCACACGTTGTTCGTAAACCCACTTGAAGAGCTGCTGAGCTCGAAATTGTTCTTTGCCAAGTCCCTTTAAGAACTTCTGAAGATCAGGCAAGCTCATTCCATAAAAATTGACAGGTGTATTCTGGCTGGTCGTTTCCATTTCCATAACAACTTCCTTTCGAAAGATGAAAGTCCTAACATTTCTGTTTTGGAAACTCCACGGAAATTTAGAATAGGGAAATCTTCACAGGGTCCCCTCGTAAGGCTGATCTTCAATATACCGCAAAAGCTCATTTTCGTGACAAGGAACACAGCCAACCTGGCCTACCACAACCCCTGCTGCCATATTGGCCAACATGCAAGATTGCTCAAGCCCAAGTCCTGCAACTAATCCCAAGGCAAGGGCCGCAATCACCGTGTCCCCAGCCCCCGTCACATCAAAAACCTGACGAGCATAGGTTGGAACCTGGATAATCTCATTCCCCGAAAAAATGGTCATTCCATCCTTCGACCGCGTCATGACGATTTCTTGGGTTCCCACCTTTTTCTGAAGTGCGCGCCCGACCTCATACACACGGTCGGGATGATCCCGCAAATCATCATAATTTAAACCCGAAAGAGCCAGAGCCTCATCGAAATTAGGTTTCAGCAAATCCACTCCCGCATAGAACTCCCCCACATTCGCACGGTGAGGATCCACCATGACCTTCTTACCAGCCTGATGGCATAATTGAACAAGTTTTTGCATCAAACCCTTCGACAAAACTCCTTTGGCATAATCCTCAAGAATGACCCCATCCACCTCTGGCAAAACCTGACGCACTTTTTGCAAAAGCTTTTCTTCCGTTTCTTGAGATAAATACTTGCGCGTCTCGTAATCCACGCGAACGATATGATGGTGCTTCGCCATCACCCTTGTTTTGCGCGTGGTTGGACGGTCGGCATCACTGACCAAATACTGAGTCGAAACCTGATTTTTTTGGAAAAGATCCTTCAAAAAGCTGGCTCCCTGATCCTGCCCTACGACCGAGACTAAGTAGGGAATTCCACCTAAGGATTGAATATTCTGAGCCACGTTCGCAGCAAGACCCAATCTCATATCTGTGGTTTCCACATCCACCACTGGAACAGGAGCCTCGGGACTGATTCTTCGCACTTCCCCCATGACATACTCGTCCAGTCCCACATCCCCTAAAATCAGAATTTTTTTGCCTTTGATCTTGGAAACGCTCTTTTTCAGGGCCTCTTTCAACGAGGCATTTAATGAAACAGTTCGAACCTGATACTTCTGAGATGTGAATGCTGACGTCATTTCTGTGGACCTTCCTGCTTAGATATGGAGATACCCTAGCACGGGGTTTTCAGCTTATCAATTTGACAGCCGCTGTAATTTCTTCCTGTGTCAGATTTTTCTACCTAAAACGGACCGACTTCTGGTAACTGTGACTTCAAAATTTGTACTGAAAAAGGCTTCAAAAGCCTGAATACCTCTTGTCACAAAGCGAGTTAGAAATGCGTCGAACTATCATTTGCTCTTTCACAATTTCCTTGGCTATTTCACTTTGGGTGGTCCCATCCCTTGCTGTTCGACATAAGCGCCTGTCTCACAGTGAAAGCTCGTCTTCCAACTCCAAAAAAAAGGGACTCAGCAGCCAAGCTCCCGCTCTTGTTGCAGTAACGACAAAACCCCGTAATCAAAAAAATGGTGGAGTCTTTGTCGCTGTCTGCGATAAAAATCAAAATAAAATCACTCTTCTTGAGGAAGTGATCGCTCAAAAAGAAAATTTTCAAATTTCACTGACACCCTATCAGACGGCATTTTCAAAAGTCATGTTGATGCTCAAACGCTTAGAGCAAACTCACCAAAGCCTAGCTAAAATCTATCGCACTCGACTTCAAGACTTCAATTTTGTCACTCGTTGGGAAAGTCATGATCAATTGACGGCTCATAAAATGAAAGCAACTGGCTTGTCCTGGGACGTTGTCACATCAAATATTCAAGATAATTTTATTCCTCAAGAAATGAAAAATTCAGAGTGTCGTCTGGAGCCCGTTGCTTTACTCTACCAAAATCCCATCGAAACAGTTCCAGGAAAAGACACTGCACTCAGCGAATATACTGGATATGCTGTACGCAGTGATTTGTTTCGTCAGTTGAATGAAAACCAAAGGGCGATGGTGTTATTGAATCTTTTTATCACAGAGGATATGGTTGCCACTCAAAACAGTGCTGTGAATAATACTCTGAGCATTGCAAGACTTGTTGCACTTCTTTCCAGAGAGAACGCTCCTGTGAATTCAATCAACCAAGAGCTGCAACGCCTAGGAGTTCCTTATATTCAAAAAGGTGGATTTTTCTTTGCAGCTCGACCACAAGAAGATGCTTCTTGCTATGGAGTCACTTGCTTAGACACCTACCCAACGAAGAACTTTGTCCTGAAAAAAAATGCATTCAGCCTTCGTGCTCTGCCCGTAAAGTCATCTGGAGATTCAGAAGCAACAACAACAGCCCAAGTCAAATTGGATGCGAATCAAAATCTTTCCTCCATTGAATTTTTTCATCACGATGCAACTCTGGAAGTCAGTTTGAACTCTTCCACCACACAGACCTTTTCCAACTCCTTCAAACTCAATATTGGAAAAGATCAGTCCTTTCGTGCCGACTGGAACAATGAAATTTTGAAAAGCATTTACTTCGAAGGAATGGGAGAACTTCATTTTCCAAATTTAGAGGTCTCGACGGGACATTCTCGTGTGACTTTGCGTTTCAATGAGGATGGGTCCTTGGCCTCTATGGATCTGGTGTCTTTAAATCCAGAAAAAACCAACGTTGAAATCCAAGGCAAAGTTCTTAAAACGGTCAGCATCTTTCAATGGTCTCAAAACGGAGAACTGAAATGGATCTCCACGCAACCCAATTCCATTGATTTTATGGGTTACACATTGAACTGCCCTGAATTGTCCCGCACACTTTCCTCTGACTCCAGCAAAAAGGACAGCTCTGTTGAGTTCGATGTCCAGGTCAAATGCCTTGATAAAGTCGATGTGGATATCAACTTTCAAAAAGACGAGATGGTTCGAGCCAAGTTGGATTTGAGCAAGGGTTTTACTGTTAAAATATCCAGTAAGTTCAAAAAATTGACTCAAGGCGTATTGGCAGAAACAGCCACCATGAAAAAAGCCTTGTTTTCCTTTCTTTCTGATAAAACATGTTCGGAGGATAAAGTCATTCAGTGGGATCCCAAAGAATCAGTTTATCTTTGTGGAGTCGAAGGAAGAAAATAAACTCTCTGCAATAGTTTTTTCCAATTTTCGTTTATCGATTCACAAGCTTCGGAATTAGTCCTATACTCCCCTTCATTTGAAGGGGTTTTCTATGGCCAATGTATCCATCAATGATTTTGTACTCAATATCGCCACCGTCAACGGCAGTGGAAGTCAGTCCGCCAATCTGGTCTTGCTGAAATCTTTATTTCGCATGGGCATTCCTGTTGGAGGAAAAAATGTTTTCCCATCCAATATTGCAGGACTCCCAACCTGGTTCTGGATTCGAGCCAATGATCAGGGTTTTGTTGGAAGAAAATCTTTGGCAGATATTGTTGTGGCAATGAATCCGACCACATTGCAAGACGATATTCAAACGGTACGACCTGGCGGTTTTTTTATTTACAATTCAGATCTGCCTCAAAAACCCAACCAGCAGCGCACGGACATTCAATGGGTCCCGGTCCCCTTTAAAACTCTTGTTGATAGTGCCACCGATGCTATTAAAATTAAAAAACTTCTGATCAATATGATTTATGTTGGAGTTCTGGCCCAACTTTTAAAATTGAATTCAGAAGATCTGGATGGCGCTTTAAAAAATCAACTGGGTGGAAAAGAAAGTGTCTTAGAGGCGAACCGTAAAGCTCTACGCGTGGGATGGGATTGGGCTGCAGCTCACTTACAAGATTTATCTTTTCCTTTTGCGGCTGAAAAACGTCCCGTGAAAGATCAAGTGCTGATGGATGGAAATACAGCCAGTGCCATGGGCCTTCTTTTCGGAGGCTGCACCGTTGGTTCTTGGTACCCCATCACTCCCTCGACATCCTTGATGGAAACTTTTCAAAATCTTTGTCGCAAATATCGCGTGGATGCTTCTGGAAAAAATAACTTTGCGATTCTTCAAGCAGAAGATGAACTTGCAGCCATCGGCATGGTTCTTGGTGCCGGTTGGGCGGGAGCAAGAGCCATGACTGCCACATCAGGACCTGGAGTCAGCTTGATGGCGGAAGCTGCGGGCTTTTCCTACTTTGCTGAAATTCCTGCAGTCATTTGGAATGTCCAACGAGCAGGACCGTCAACAGGTCTTCCTACTCGCACCTTGCAGGGAGATCTTTTAGAATCCGTTTTCCTTTCCCATGGGGATACGAAGCATCCATGCTTGATCCCTGGAAATATTCAGGAATGTTTTGAGTTTGGACAAACATGTTTTGATCTTGCAGAACGCCTTCAACAGTTGGTGATTGTGCTGAGTGACTTAGAATTGGGAATGAATGTCTGGGCTCACCCAAGATGGGAATATCCAGAAAAACCTTACGACCGTGGAAAGGTTCTTTCTGAAAAAGATTTAGAAAAGCATTCCAACTTTGCTCGCTACAAAGATGTCGACGGAGATGGAATTCCTTACCGCACTTTGCCGGGCACTCGTCACCCTGCCGCGGCCTATTTTACTCGAGGAACAGGTCACAACGAAAACGCCGGTTATAGTGAAAAGGCTGCGGACTTTGAAGGAATCCTGACTCGTCTTCATAAAAAATGGGAGACAGCAAAAAGCCTTGTCCCTTCTCCGATAATTCAATCTTCTTCTTCCAAATTAGGTTTGATCAGCTATGGCGCTGTGGACATCCCTGTGGAAGAAGCCTTATTTGAATTGAAAAACAAAGGTCTTGCTTTCGATTATATGCGCTTAAGATCCATTCCCTTCTGTGATCAAGTGGAACAATTTATTCAATCCCATGATCGGGTCTACATCTTGGACCAAAACCGTGATGGTCAAATGCATAAATTATTGGGAATGGAATTTCCACATTTGGTTTCAAAAATGATTTCTGTCACTCATTTTGACGGAACACCACTGCCAGCAGATTTTGTGGTGCAAGCTTTGATGGAAAAGGAGTCTTAATATGTCTGAAAATAAAAACAGTCTTGGACTTGAGAAAAAAGATTACCTAGGTTCCGCATCCACAATGTGCACAGGTTGTGGTCATGATTCGATCACCAACCATGTTATCACCGCTTGTTACCAGTCAGGCATTCATCCCTTTGATCTGGCAAAAATGTCAGGGATTGGATGCTCTTCCAAGATACCAGCTTATTTTATTTCCAAATCCTTTTCTTTCAATTCCATGCATGGACGAATGGCTCCTGTGACGACGGGAGCTCAAGCTGCCAACCATCATTTAACTTATCTTGGAGTCAGCGGTGACGGAGATTCTGGAAGTATCGGATTGGGTGGTTTTGTCCATGCCATTCGTCGCAATGTGCGCATGGCCTACATCATTGCCAACAATGGAGTTTACGGTCTGACGAAGGGGCAATTTTCTGCAACATCTGACTTTGGATCGACTTTAAAATCAGGTGAGAAAAATATTTTTGAAGGAATCGATCTGTGTTCTTTGGCCTTGGAAATTGGAGCAACCTTTGTGGCTCGCTCTTTTTCCGGAGATGCCAAACAGATGGTTCCCTTGATTCAAGCCGCGTTGAAACATCGTGGAACAGCAATTTTGGATGTGATTTCTCCATGTATCACTTTTAATAATCATGATGGTTCCACGAAAAGTTACACCTATGTCAAAGAACACGATCTTGTTCTGCAAGAATTAGGTGTCATCTCAGGGGCGGAAGAAATTCAAGTTGATTATGAAGATACAGAATTGGTGACTTTGAATGATGGCAGTCAGTTGAAATTAAAAAAGCTTCGTGAAAAAAATCACAACATTCATGATCGTATGAGTGCCATGAAACTCTTGTATGACCATCGAACCAAGGGAGAAATCCTGACGGGTCTTTTTTATATCGATGAAAAAACAGATGATATGGCGACACGTCTGCATTTGAATGATCAAAGCATGGCGGCCCTTCCAGAGTCTTTGGTTCGACCAGGAAGAAAAGCTTTCCAAGAAATCATGGATCAATATGCTTGATGCTTGGAAAAAATCGGCGGTGATCGGGATGATGATCGCTGTTTTTTTTCAAGGCCAAGCAATGGCTGCAAATCTTCCTAGCTTACAAAGCGTTCATTCTTCCACGAATCACAAGGTGGCCTTCTGTCGATCTCTTTTTTTCAATGGAAAAATCGTTGCGGAAGAACCCTATGATGAGATGGGGCGCGATTATCAAAATCAATTTTCTTCCTTCGTCGCAACTTCTGTGGCGACGGCTGATAATTTGCGAAGCTTGGCTGTCCAAGCTTTTGAGCTGCGCTTGTCGATTTCTCAAAAATACAATTCCTATTTTGTGTACGATACTCAGGTGCAAAACCCATGGTTCTTGCGATGGATGGGGATGGGATCTCGTCGTACTTTAGGCGTGGCGCTGAAAGGGACAGCTCGTGGAGATAGCATTATTGAATCTATCGATACTGTTTTGCAGTTAGAAAAAATGTACCAAGAATCTGGTGGAGATAAGAAATCAAAGCTGTTTGCTTCGGAAGTTTCTGGTCCTATTGGCTCCTCCATCCCCCTGCAATGGGGACGCAGAAAAGATCAAAACTTTGTGATGGTCCATCCTAAAAATGAAGAAGTCCCTTTATTTCTTCAATACTGCGAACAACAGTGGCGGATCGCCTTAAATTCCTCGCTTCCCTCATGGAGACGAGCCCAGGCCTTAGCCCGTTTTGAGTGGCATTGGTTTTGGGCAAACCCCTTTGGTCGCGCAGGAGCTATCACAGGTGACGCCCTTTCGCTGATCGTTCAAAAACAGGCCCTGCGCGAGGGTTGGATTCTGCATGTGCGCGATGAGTTTAGGAATCAAGATTTGATCGCAATGAGGAGTCCACTTGTAGACTATCTTCAGCTTCGCCTTCAGGATTGGGGAGTCTTTGTGCCTGATTCCGCAGCAGAAAAATAAAATCTTGTTTGCGACAAAGGACCTCCTCATCCAGGAACGGAAAAAGTCCTTGTCATTGGCCACTCCGTTTCTTATAACAAAGAAATCAACAAGACGGTCCCGTAGCTCAGTTGGATAGAGCAACTGCCTTCTAAGCAGTAGGTCGCACGTTCAAGTCGTGCCGGGATCACCACTTTCACTTCCGAATCGGAAGTGGCTGTTCTGAGATCTTGTTGGATTTTCCTTGTCAATCCTCTTCCCCATCTTGGTAAACTTATTGCTCAAACTCTTCGTGGAGAAAGCTTCCTATGTCAAATATTCATCGTTCAGAACTGATACGACTTTACCGCCAGGACTTCTTAGAGGCCTTGAATACTTTGGAACACAGCTGGAAAAAACTTCAACATTTAACACTGCCAGATATGACGTCAAAAAATTTAGATGATCTTGAAAGTTGGGAGGCTCTGACTTCTCGATTTGCGCGAACAACTGATATTTTTTTAAGTAAGTATATACGACTTCTGATTTTAGATTTAGATCCAGGATTTCGTGGTGAAATGCGAGACTATTTGGACAAAGCCGAAAAATCTGCTTTGATCACCAATGCCGACCAATGGATGAAAATTCGAGAATTAAGAAATAAAATCGCCCATGAATATACATCAGAAGATCTTTTAAAAACTCTGAAAGATGTTCTACAATGGACGCCATTTGTGCTTGATGAACTAGGAAAGCTTCGTACATGAGAATGCAAGCGGATCAAATCCAAGTCATCCATTCTTGCCTTCGAAAGTTTTTTCAAACAACGCCCTATGAATTGTATCTTTACGGAAGCCGCGTGCATGATGAACTTCGAGGTGGAGATATCGATTTAGTCATTTTGACGGAACAATCTGGCGTAGAACTTTTTGAAAAACTCTACTTAGATATTCTGGTGGAAATAAAAAAACAAAAGCCGATTGGAGATCGAAGAATCGATATCAAAGCAATCACTTCAATGACTCTACAATCGCATCCCTTTTTTAGAAGTATTCACGAATCGATGGTCAGAATTTAACCCAGCCCCTGTGACAGTTTCATATTGGTTCGGCAGTGGTAACAATAGATTTTGATGAACTTTTGTTTTTTGTTGGGATGCAATCCTTTTTCAGAAAAGGGAGCCGAACATTTTGGACAGGGGACATTTGCAAGTTCAATGAACTTTGATTCTTGAAATGTGAACCAGGCCATCACCCCTGCCGCAATAAGAAATCCTGGCACCAGAATAAAATGCAAAACGGGCACAAAAATAGTAAAAATGGAAATCCCAAAGAGAATAACAAATATTTTCAAAGATCTTTTCCAGCGGGTCGTCATGTTGTACTCAATTTCTTTCAATTCCACGGACGTACGAGAACCATCATCAAAAATAAAATTCATTTGCATCGAAAACTCCAAAATCAATCTTTGGGTCAAAGAAGATCATCATCAATGATGTCGATCGAAGGATCAAATACATAATTTCATTTCAAAAAATCTTCACATGAAAAGACTAGATTCCTCAGGCTGTGTAAGGTATCGTTCCGCAGTATTCAGGGAATGCCCCCCCTGATCAGGAGATCATCCATCTATGAATCCATGGAATTTAAGTGCTATCTTATTGCTTTTTTATACAAGCCTGTTCGCAAAGGCTGAACTTCAGTGCCATGAAATTTTTCAACAGGCAGTTCATCCATCAAGTCAGCTACAAATTTCGAACCCCCATAAGATCACTCATATTCTTTTCGATATGGATGGCGTTTTGGTGAATGATGCGGAAGGATTGGCACATCGGCACGGAATCACCGTCGAAGAGTTTTACCGTCGAAGAGTTTTACCATCGACGACATTCCATGAAAGCTTTGGATCCTCGGTTTAATTATAGCGTTTGGTTGATCCAAAAATATATCCAAACAACACCCCTTTTTGAAACCCATCCCCCTATGCCTTACTTTGAAAAAATAAAACAGTGGATTTCTTTTTGGAAATCCCAAGGCATTCACGTCAGCATCCTGTCTTCGGTCAGCTCGTTAACAGAATTTCAAGACTTGATTGCGTCTCAGAAAATAACTTGGCTGAAGAAAAATGATCTAACACATATTCCTGCCATCTTTGCACGTGGATCCCATGACAAAAAAAACTTTGCAAAAAAAGGATTTCTTTTGATCGATGACTCGCCTTCCAACACGACGGAGTTTACTCAAGCTGGTGGTGCGGCCATCTTGCACTCTTCTTTCGAAGAAACAGAACAATCCTTAATCACAATGGGTCTTCTGAGTAAGACTTCGGAATAAGATCTTCTGTATTAAAAAACTAAATCACCACCGAATCCTTCGCAGGCGTAAGGCATTCAGAATCACAGAGACAGAACTTAAGCTCATCGCAGCAGCACCCATCATGGGACTTAATAAAATTCCAAAATAGGGATACAAAACTCCTGCGGCAATGGGAATTCCCACTGTGTTGTAGACGAAAGCAAAAAATAAATTTTGCTGAATATTTTTTAAGGTTGCTTCACTCAAAAATCTTGCTCGCAGGATTCCTGAAAGATCACCCTGAACCAGAGTCACGCCTGCGCTGTTCATTGCAATATCTGTTCCTGTTCCCATTGCAATCCCAACATGGGCCTGAGCCAAGGCTGGAGCATCGTTGATCCCATCCCCCGCCATTGCCACAAACCTTCCTTGGAATTGCATTTCTTTCACAATCTTTGCTTTTCCCTGCGGAAGGACCTCTGCAAAATAAGAATCAATCCCCACTTGCTTTGCAACAAAAGAGGCTGTTTTTGCATTGTCACCAGTGATCATGATAATTTGAATTCCTAATTTTTTCAATTTCTGAATCACAGCGACTGTTGTAGGTTTGATAGGATCCATGATGGAAAAAAGAGCCTGCAATTCATTCCCCACAGAAAAATACAAAAGAGTCTCTCCGCGTTCTCTGCTGGATTCAGCAAGCTGTTCAACATGATGACATTGCACCGCAAGTTGTTGCATGAACTTTTCATTCCCAATGGCAACAGATAATTTTTTCCCTTGCCATTCCACTTCCGCTTTCGTCCCAAATCCCGTAAGAGAAATAAAATTTGTAACTATCTTATCACTTAGGAAAAGATTTTTCTCTTTCGCCGCTTTGACAATAGCGGAAGCTAAAGGATGTTCACTGTAGGATTCTAGCGCAGATGCTAAGCTGAAAAGATCCTCTTTCAAGAAACTTCCCACAACTTCCATACGTACAACTTGTGGTTTACCTAAGGTCAGAGTTCCTGTTTTATCCACAACAAGAGTATCTACTTTTTTCATCAACTCGATGGATTCTGCATTTCGAAAGAGGACCCCCATCGTAGCAGCCTTACCTGTCGCAATCATGATGGACATCGGTGTCGCCAAGCCTAGAGCACATGGGCAAGCTATAATCAAAACAGCCACAGCGTTAATCAGCCCATGAGCAATTTTTGGCTCTGGCCCCAAGTACACCCATACAAAAAAAGTGATCACCGATGACAAGACCACGGCTGGTACAAAATAGGCAGAAACAAGATCCACCATTTTTTGAACGGGTGCTCGCGATCTTTGAGCCTGAGAAACCATCTGCACAATTTGCGATAATAAAGTGTCTTGCCCAATTTTTTCAGCAAGCATCGTCAAGGAACCCGTACCATTGATGGTGGCTCCGATCACTTTCGATCCTTCCTCTTTTTGAACAGGCACGGCTTCTCCAGAAATCATCGATTCATCGACTGTCGAATGACCTGAAAGAATTCGCCTGTTTGCCCACGAGCCTTGAGCTCTAACACTTGTCCTAATAGAACCAAAGTCACAATGACAGCGGAAGCTTCAAAATACAAACCCACGTGCCCTGTCATTGGATCAAGAAATGAATCTGGAAATAAAAAAGGAAACAGAACTGCAATAAGGCTATAAGCATAAGCCACACCGATTCCCAAACCAATCAATGTGAACATATTCCACTGACGACTTTTCAATGAATTCCAAAACTTGATAAAAAAGGGCTGAGCCGACCACAAGACAACAGGAGATGCCAAAAGGCACTCGATCCATGGAAAAATATCTGAACCTGCCGAATGAAAAATCAGATGACGACCGCCCATGGTTAAAAAAACAAGAGGAAGACTGAAACAAAGTGCCACATAAAATCTTTTTTGCATCAGATCCAGTTCTGGATCTGCTTCCACTTCATGTTCCATGGGATGCAGAGGCTCTAAGGACATTCCACACAAGTGGCAGCTTCCTGGCCCCCTCTGCTGAATTTCTGGATGCATGGGACAGGTGTAAATCCCATCGCTGGTCTCTTCTTGTTCCGTGGACTTTGATGGTCCAGATAAGGACTCTTTTTCCGCATTGCTTTGTAAATAGTGTGCAGGGTCTAAATCAAATTTTGTTTTGCATTTTGCACTACAAAAAAAATAAGTATGCTTTTGATGGGTGGATTGACCACCCTTCGCTGTTTGTGGATCCACACTCATTCCACAGACAGGATCTTTCACCAAATTTGAGATTTTATTTTTTAGGTCCATTTCAACATCCTTACAAAAGATCAATTGAAGATGAACCTATCAGAGCAGAATCCTACTGACTTGACAATCAATCACGATCAATAAATTTGAAATCCGTCATCAAAGTTTCTTGTTCAGCATTTTCTAGATAAGATTTCAAACGACGGTAAGTTCGACCATCCGTCGGTGTGATAAAGGTGATGGCATGCCCTTGCTGACCAGCACGAGCCGTTCGACCAATGCGGTGAAGAAATTCTTCTCCACGATAGGGCAAATCATAACTGATCACATATTCAAGTCCTAGAATATCCAAGCCCCTTGCCAAAAGATCTGTCGTCACTAAAATTTGCATCCGACCTTCACGAAATTCTCGCAACACACGATTGCGGTGTCCAGGGTTCATATCTCCGTGCACAAATTCAGAAGAAAACTGATGGTGACCTAACAGGCGCCCAATGGCCACACAGGAATCCTGACTTTCAGCAAAAATAATGATGCTTCCTTTGATTTTTTTAACCTCATCCAATAAGCGACGTTCTTTTTGTGCAGGACTTAAAAAATAAACTTTCTGAGTCAATGTTTCAACAGGCGCCCCTGCGGAAGAAGATTTTAACATCACGGGGTTTGGACGCATAAATATTTGAGCAATCGGCTGTGCCCATTGACCAAAAGTTGCTGCAAACATCAGAGTTTGCCTTTCTCCACGCAAAGTACCTTGTATGAAACGCAACTGGGACTCAAATCCAAGATCCAACATGCGATCCGCTTCATCCACAACTAAAATTTGTAGGCCCTTCAGAAGTAATTTATTTTGTTGAAGGTGATCATTCATTCGTCCTGGAGTTGCAATGATCAACTGAGGCATCTTTTTTAACTCGTTGGCTTGTTTTGGTAATGGAAGACCCGTCACTGCCAAACTCACTTTCACCGAAACCCCCTGACAAAGCGGAGATAATACGCGATGAATTTGTTCCGCCGTTTCACGACTAGGTGACAAAATCAAGGCACGAGCCTCTGGCTTCTGCGCCAAAAGGGTGACCACAGATAAGGCATAGGCCAAGGTTTTACCACTGCCTGTTTCCGCCACCGCAATAAGATCTTGCCCTGATAAACCCACCGGAATGGATAGGCTTTGAATTTCCGTGGGAGTGGTGATCTTCATCCCAGCCAAGACTTGAAGTAAAGAGGGATGAATTTGCATTTGTTCAAAGGAAGAGACTGTTTGATTTTCCATAGGCACAAGGCCTACCACATTCTAGGGCGGAAATGGAACAAGTTCTTTTCTGATCCTCATCCCATCGCAATTCCGTGCGAAAATTTTACTTCGTGCCACTAGAATGGGGACCAGAATCCAAGGAAGATCCACCCTGCGTGACGGAAGCCTTCTGTGAAATACCTTTCTTCTGGCATTCCTGATCTGTGGGACGCACTCCTTTTGAATCACAACAGGCCAGAGTTTCTACAACATCGGATAAAAACTTAGAATGAAAATTCTGTTGAGCTTCCAAAGCCACAGGATCGTCCCCTTTATAGGATGAGCCTACCCAATTCAAAACATGCACACTGTCGACTTGATGATTGTTTTTCATAGCCATTGTGTATGTTTTCCCGCCATCTCTCCATTGAATCTTTTGCAATGGATTTCCAGGGGATATTGATAGAATCTCAACAAAATTTCCATTGGCATAATTGATCCTTGGAGTTGGACCACATTTCACCGATTCGTGCTTTTGAAAGGACTCCTGAAACCCTGATTGGATCAGAGTACAAAGCTTTGGATCACTTTGCACTTCTTTCAACATATCCTCTTCAGATAGCTGAAAAAAAGCACTTGGCCCTTGGCGATCTAAACTCAAATCAGGTCGACAACGATTATCTACATTTTCATAGGAAAAATATTTATTCATCTCACCACAACCCACACTTGAAATTGGAACTGGTGTGGAGTTTAGAAGTAAGCTTTCAGTGGCGTGTGATAAATCATCTGCACTGGCTGCTGCTGAAGCCATACCTAATGCTGTACCAACAAGTCCCAGCCGTACACCCATTTTCCCAATTCCCTTTTTCCCTGTTTGAAGATCCCTATACCTCTGACTGAAAACTCCCTTCGCTCGAGATGCACTAAAAACGAGTCCTTCCCTTCCTTTTTCCATCATTTGCAATCCTCTTATTTGTTCGTAGGATTTTGGAGAAGAAGCTCCATGTACATAAATTTCATCAAGGATTTTTTGGAGTTCATCTGATTGTAAAAATGGTTTGTATAATTTTTTTTGGATTGCGGCTAATTCCAGTTTTTCCCGTAGTATTTTATTCAGTGAACCATCAATTTTTTGAATCTGCATTTCAATCTCGGCTGCTTTGACCTTTGCAATCGTCGGATCTTTTATAAAGTCGTAATGCTCTTTTGATGCCAAATTATATTCTTGATATTTCAACTTATAATCATTTGCGCTACGAATTTCTTGGGTTAAAGATTGAATTTTATATCTTATTTTTTCTCGCTGACTTGCAATAGATGCAGCAAGAGCTTGATCTCCCCTCTTCTTCGCAATTTTCCATTCAATAAATTTTTCATCCAGTGCTTTTGTCGACTTTTCAAATTCATTCCATTTTGGATGGGATTGTTCAATCATTTGCAGTTGTCGATTGATCAAATCTTTATTGGTTTCAAAATATAATAATTCGGCATTTTTATTAAGAGCATTTCGTTGTTGATTAAGTATCTTTTTTTGATTTTTGTAGTTCTCAACTTGTCGATCTAAATCTTTCTGATAAGTTGCAATTGCATTACTCGCTTGATTTTGAATTAAACTTTCAATTCCTTGGCAGAGAGGCGCTCCTGCCCAAGCTAAATCAGGACTGAAAAAATAAAGAAACAGTGAACTCGTCTTCATCGGACAAAAATGAAAATTTGGAGATCGAACACGAATCGCTGCTGCTGCACCCATTGCTGTCCCAACACTCAGTCCTAAAGAAAACTGGCAAGCTTGGAAGTCCAAAGAATTTCGGCAACCATAGGTTCGTTTCACTGCGACGAACTGTTGAATCGTCGTTTCTTTCAATAAAGAAGACAAACAAGACGGAACCATTTCGGCTGTAACCTTGATCGATAAAAAATTCAAAAAAAGACAAATAGAAACGAAAACTCGAATGAAGAACGACAGCATCAGATTATTTTTCATCCACCCTCCGCTGTTGGCAATCTTGGGATTCCTTCATGTGAATTTGCGGACTGGATTTCCAATGGGATTCAACACAAGATCCTAAACTCATCCCTAGTTGAATCCCGTTCTGATAGATTTGAATTTGTGATGGGATTTCTGATTTTTGAACACACTGATTGAAAAAAGTTGAAAATAAATCCTTACAGTTTTGACCACTCTTCAATTCACTACATTTGGAAAAGTAAGATTTACTGGAGCAAAATTCATCTTGCAACTCAACACTGAATTGCTTCAACCAATCGTATTTCGACAAAGTTGTTTTCTTCTGAAAATCTTCAAAATCTTTAACAGATACTCCAACCTGATCTGCAAAAACAAACTGAACACTTGCAAAATAAATCAGAAGTAATGCTCTACGAACTCTCATCATCCCATCTCCGTTTCCATTCTGAAACACAATGGATTTATCGGATGATTGGATCGATCTTTCTCCAGACCAAGGTCTAAATTTGTCATTTTTATTGAACCAATTCTTGTTCGTTCAAATTCTTCAATAATATTCAAAAAAGCGAAGGGGAGCCTTTCTTAGCTCCCCTTCGTTCTCCATAAGGAAACGGTTTCGAAAGGAAAGAATAACAACTCGTAAGTTTTTCCATGTCCCAAAGGCTTCGGTCAAAGGAGCCTTCGATGTTTTCCCCTCATCTTTCATTTTTTTGAATGTGGGAGACTCATGCAATTGAGCCCGAATATAAACAGACACCATCAATAATAAAATGGAAACCAAGAATGGAATACGCCAACCCCACACATCAAACTTGTCCCCAGTTAATTGACGGCAAGCAAGGATCACCAGTAAGGACATAAACAGTCCCATGGTTGCTGTGGTTTGAATCCAACTAGTATATGCTCCACGCTTACCCATCGAAGCATGTTCTGCAACGTAGGTTGCAGCACCACCGTACTCACCACCCAAGGCAAGTCCCTGCAGTAAACGCAATACAATCAATATCACCGGAGCTGTCATACCGATGGATTCATAAGTTGGAAGGACCCCCACCACCGCAGTGGAGAGGCCCATAATAAGGATTGTGACTAAAAATGTGTACTTACGACCAACTAAGTCTCCAAGTCGGCCAAAGACAAGGGCTCCGAAAGGACGAACTGCAAAGCCCGCAGCAAACGCTAACAGGGCAAAAATAAACCCCGTCGTTTCGTTCACTCCAGAAAAAAACTGCTTACTGATGGTCGCTGCCAATGAACCATATAAATAGAAGTCATACCATTCAAAGACCGTCCTAGTGATGATGCAAAAATGACTTTCTTTTCTGCGCTGGTCACTGTCGAATCACTGTTGGAATGTGATCCCGCCTGTGCTTGAGTCGCCATGGTCCCGGGACTCACTTTATGATTTAAATTTGGTGCTCCCATAAAATAAAACTCCTTCTTCTCAGCATACGTTCCGCTTTTCATTCACTTTTATGATGTACCTTCTTCAAACTAACATAAGCTGGAAGGACCCTTTGTTGATTCCAAATAAAGATTCATTCAAGAAGCTGAAATCGAATAGATAAGATTAAAAACCTGAAAAGCGATTCCCTTGAATCAAATTGATCAACAGAGCTGAAGATTTTCAAAAGATCTGATTTCCTCAACTGAGACAATGTTTCTGATAGAATCGAAGTTGTTTTAAGTCGATCTCTTTTTAGGACAAAACATCTGAGCAACCTGCCGAAGGACAAATCGGATGGGAAAAAAATTTGCAAATAATTTTTGGAAAAATGTATTGGATGGAATATTCACAACAGGATCTAAATTGGAAAATCCAGAGAAGCATCTTTCGACGACTTTTTGTACAGTATCCGCGTCGATCGTTTTTTCTGTTGGGTAGGCCCCTGATTTTGAATCAAAGTCTGTTTTCATCGCACCAGGAACAAGTGTTTGAACATAAATATGATCCTGCCTAAGCTCTTCATACAAGGCCAGACTCCAGCTTTGAACAAAGGATTTTACCCCTGCATAAACACTCATATAGGGGACTGGCTGATAAGCTGCCGCGGAAGAGACATTCACAATAGAAGCTCCATTCATATTTTTCATTTCGGGTAAAAAAATTCGAACAAGACTTATCCATGAATAAACTGTATTCAGTTGTTCCAAATCATTTTCACAAGTGCCCTGCAAAAATGTTCCCCACTTTCCAATCGCTGCATTGTTCACAAGAAGTCGAATACGGATTCCCTTCTGCTGAACCTGCTGATAAATTTTTTTTGCCGCTTCGGGATCCGAAAGATCTTGAAGAATAGGAAGAACCTGGACACCTAAAAGCTGATCAAGGGCTTGTTGCATTTTCACAGAATCACGACCCACAAGAACTAAATTTACATTCTGGGCGGCCAGCTTTCGACAGAACTGCAAACCTAATCCAGATGTTGCACCTGTCACCAAAGCCCATTCATTTTTTTTCAGGAAAGAAATGTTGTTTCAAATATAAACCTTATCTGTCGAGTTGATAGCTTTCAGATAAGGTTAATCGATGAAATTTTCTAGGTCGAGACCCTTTTCAAATCAGCTATTTTCCAAGACGAAAGAACAGTCTGCAGAAGCTACTTAGCTTATTGTTCAAGCAATTCCTTTGGGGTTGAAACTGAAGAGTGAACAATCATTGGAATCATTTTATGATATTGAAAATATAAGGACTCCATCTGCTGAATGGTTGGAGCATGAATCAAATTTGCTGAAAACCAATTAAAAAAAGCTCCTTTTTTTAATTTTGAACCTATTGTCATCACCAAAAGATCATCCCCAACCAGGTCGGATCCAATTTCTTTTTTAACTTCTTCCCAAACTATTTTTGATTCTCGTTCCCAGATCTGACTCAAGTCCTGCAAATAAGCATCCCGTCGATATTCAAAATTTTTGCTGTCTTCCACTAATTTATCAATAAAGCTTTTTTTCTTTCCATGAGTCTTTTGATAAATATTTTCCACAATTTTTTGAACTTGATCGAAAGATCGATCCTGCTGTTGCAAGATCAACTGGATTTCTGCCAACACGTAAATGACAGCAGCCTCGCGCAGATGGGATGGAGCAATATTTTTTAAATGTTCATCGGCGTTTTCAATGCTCCACTGGATATATTCCACGATGAAATTGGAAGAATTTGCACGATCCAGTTTGGATTTCATTTTTGAACCCATGGGCAAAGAATATTTTCTCCAAGAATTCCAAAACTTTTTATATCGAACCGATTGACTTCTTTTTTGCAATTCGAAGTAAACTTCTGCAGATTTTTTCAAGTTCAGATCTTGTTCAAATGCAATTTCAATATATTCACGAAAACTTGGAACTTCAGCATTTTCAGAGTGCGCCCATGAAGCATCTGTTGCCTTATCAATGGAAAGTCCCTGTTGATAGTTCTGTCGGACCTTCTGCAAATCCATAGGCATCTTGTGATTCAGATAGTAAAAAACAGCGTGACACATTTTTGGAGAAGAATCCTGCTGAGCTAAACCCAAGGATGGAAGCTGTAGAAAAAGAAATGTTAAGATTGAAAGAAGAATAAACTTCTGGAATTTCACAGCTACCCCCTAGCTTTGAAAACGGCGTGAAAAATGCTGTAGCACTGATCCATGGGCTCAGCAAATAATTTCGTTTGCAGGAAAGATAAAATTTATGATACCTAGGCTGCTTCTGATGGTTTTTCATAAAGATTCTAAATAGTCGGGGGGCTTATTTGATCTTTCAAAGATTCTTCACTTACTTGATTTCTTTTTGGTTTCTGCTTTTCGCTGAACAAAGCTTTGCAGCGGAAGGGCCTCAACATTTTGAACGACCGCCGATCCATTGTTCATTCACCTTTTCGAAAGAAACTCCCGCTTCTGCCAGTCGCTATCCAGATTGGGTTCAAAGAATTGCTCATCGACCCTATAAATCCATTCCTGTTATTGATCGAAAAGATATCCAGAACATTCAAATTTACATTCCAAAGTCCAACGGAATCGTCAACAAAGGAATTGAAGTAGGGACTTACTTAGGATTTCCTATCTTGATCAAATACTTCTCGGATGATCATCCGAATGAGTTCTTAACTTGGTTAAATAAAGATGAACGCATAACTTATCGAAAAAGAAAAATCCTGATCGAATATCAATGGCTAAAAATTCTTCAACATCTGCGCATTGGACCTGTTGTTTCAGGAATTGTGAATGATCCTCTTCAGAATCGAGTTGGAATTGTCATGCAGTTTCTTCCTGGAATCTTTATGAAAGACGTCACCATGAGCTTATCTAAAATTTCAGATAAGGCCTCTGAAAATGTCCAAAAAATTCAAGATACTCTTCACAAAGAAGGCATCATCCCCAAAGACTTTCAGTTCATTGTCATGAAGTACGATCGTGTCCTTGTGATTGATCCCGCTTTTTTCCAGTTTGAAGACCCCATGGATCCTGGAGTCCTACCAATGAACTTACATTATGACAGCAAATGACAGCTAATTTTGAAAAAGTCCTCTCATAGCCCTTTTCGTAAGAAGTTTAATTTTTCTTTGTATTTGCTGTAAAAAAGCATAGTTTTTTAATACCATCAGTTCTTCTTTATGATCTTCGGTTCCTATTAAAATAGTCTCGGCAACAGGTAAAAAAATATCTCGAACAAGTTTTTGATAATTAAATTTTATCTCTTCAGAAAATTTTTCCCAATGCTTATAGGATAAATTGCCACCATCAAAGGAACCTCCTATTTGCATAGCTTGCCTTTGGCTAATGGACGAGTAGATTTTGGTGCACAATAAATCATAAAAAGGACTTAATTGCCATTGGCCATTTTTCTTCATTAGCATCGATAAATTTTTCCCATGATGATCACAATTCCCAACGCAAATATTAAAAAATATCCATCTTAAGAATTGATCCATATCTTGAATGGATTGAATACTTTCATTTTCAATCCATTGAAAACACGCTTTGAAACTTGGCCCACCTTCTTCTTCATATTTTTGACTATGAGGAATTCCTAAAGCCTGACAAAAATCCTCTTGATGAACTCTCATTATTTCTTTCGATGAAAGATTGAAGCTTCGATCATATCTTTGGACCAATAATCCTGTGAAATTTTTATGCTGTAAAATCTTATTGGGCATAACATGAAGTCCACAATCTTTTGCCAAAAGAGTCACAAAGTATTCATTTTCTATAATTCCTGCATATTGAGGATTTGGTAACTTTAAAATATGAGAACTTACGGCTCCTCCAGAAGGAAGGTAGATTTGATTATCTTCGTAGTAAACTGCAATTTTATCTTGAGCTCCAGCCAAGCTTAATCGAAGATCTTGATCCTGAAGCCCAAAATAAATAAGCGGTTGGTTTTCACAAATGGAGGCAATCTGTTGAAGTAAAATAGGTTTATAGTTTTTTTCTGAAGTCTTCGCGACTTTCCTTTTAGGATCTATAACCTGAAGTGCCCCTGCACAATCTTCACCAAGAATCTGAAGTAATTTAAAATCGTTCGATTCGCTGATCTGCAATCTATTTGTTAAAAGCTTACGCACATACCCTTCTGGTAAAAGATGGCTAAAAAAATTGTGCCCTTGAAAGAAAAAAACTTCTTTTTGAAGAGGCAAACTATGAGAAATAGGAAAACTGGAGGATGAATTCAACCACCCCTCAGAATATTGAAAACTCATCTGATTTGTTTCCAATTGAGAAATTTCACCAACAAGATTTTTTTGAAAAAATACATTCAATGTTGATTTACTCAATTGAAACCTCTTCCTCACGACCAAAGAGGTATAATTCAAAACCAAGTCTTTTTAAAACACGAAAAGCCAATGATAAATCAAAATTTTCTTTTTTACCTGACTCTAATTCAGAAAGAAATCGACGACCTACCCCACATATTTCAGCAAGTTCCTTTTGAGATAGTTTTTTCTCTTTTCGTTTTTTCTTAATTGCCTGCCCTAAATCTGAGATCGTCTTAATTTTTATCATTTTTTTAATTCCCGCGACTGAACCATTATGTTCCCGATCGGGATCAGAAATGTCAACTGTCTAAAATGATCCCGATAGGGAACATAATGATAAAACCCATAAAAGGGCCTTTTATGGGTTTTATACTGGACCCAACCCGACGCAAGGGCAGTCCTTCATTTTTTGAAATTAGTGGGAATGCTGATTTTTTGCTGAGGGTTCTGAGGATTCCTTTGTCGAAGGAGTCGTCCCTGTCTTGGATTTTACAGGCACAGCTTTCCCAGCTTCGTGAGTTTTTCCTGAATGCCCCGTGCTTGCGGCAGGCTCCAACTTCAATGGAAAATTATAAATAGCCACATTCCCCTGAGCGGACTGTCGCTTCGCTTTGATCATCAACTTTCCCACAACGTTGGCGTTTACGCCACGGCACCAGAAATGATCCGGTGGAGCCAATCGACAATCTAAATTGATTTTTGAATGAGGAGTTTCAATCCAACCTATGACTTCAGAATCTCGCACACTGGGTTCTGCAATATTGATATCCAGAAGATAAACCCAAAGACTGCCATCCTTCTGCGGAACAACCTCTGTATGAAAAGCTCCGGGCATTTGAACAAAACCACCATGGGGTCCTGGCTTATCCATGCCATGCGAGAAAGAAAGAACACCGACCGAAAGTACTGCACTGAAAATCCATTTTTTCATGCGAACTCCTTTTCAAAATTTAAAATAAAATTCCATTTCCAAAATAGATCTAAATTTTCTTGATCAAACTTTTGAAAAAATCATTTCCTTTATCATCAATGATCACAAAAGCTGGAAAATCCTTCACTTCAATTTTCCAAACAGCTTCCATCCCTAACTCTGCAAAATCCAAAACATCCACTTTTGTAATGCAATCTTTTCCTAAACGAGCTGCCGGTCCACCAATGGACCCCAAATAAAATCCACCATATTTTCCACAGGCTTCTGTGACAGAAGGATTGCGATTTCCCTTTCCTAACATCACCATCGAAGCACCCTGGGCTTGAAAATCCCCGACATAGGGATCCATACGTTCGCTGGTTGTTGGGCCGAAAGAACCTGAAGGATGACCTGTTGGAGTTTTTGCAGGTCCCGCATAGTAAACAGCAAATTGTTTAAAGTAATCAGGGACACCTTGCCCACTGTCCAATTTTTCTTTTAATTTTGCGTGAGCAATATCTCGAGCCACGATCATTGGCCCCGTCAGCATGACTCGACTTGAAACTTTCAACTGAGATAATTTCTTTAAAGTCTCTGACATCGGCTGATTCAAATCGATGCGCACCACTTCCGCAGACTGATCTTTAAAATTCGTTGGCAAGTACTGCTCTGGATGACGTTCTAATTCTTCTAAGAAAATCCCGTCCTTTGTGATCTTACCTTTGATATTGCGATCGGCAGAACAGGAAACGCCAATCCCCACAGGACAGCTAGCACCATGACGTGGAAGACGAATCACGCGGGCATCGTGAAGGAAGTATTTTCCTCCAAACTGAGCCCCAATGCCTGTTTCTCGTGCCCATTGCTCCACCTGCTTTTCCAATTCCAAATCACGAAAAGCACGTCCACCTTCACTGCCTGTGGTAGGAAGTTCATCCAAATACCCGGTCGAGGCGTACTTCACCATTTTCAAATTTTCTTCGGCAGAGGTTCCACCGACAACCAAGGCCAAATGATAAGGAGGACAAGCCGCTGTTCCCAAAGAATTCAAAGCTTCGCGAACAAACTTTTCAAAGGATTTAGGAT
>JACCDG010964332.1_pt1 | contig 29097 bp, 20 predicted proteins | sample 7442471 | NCBI WGS metagenome assembly JACCDG01 (sample SAMN15323444, study PRJNA562643) | freshwater metagenome | isolation source: river surface water | place: USA:Blue River Watershed | collected 2017-08-17 | reverse complement strand
TTGGTCATTAAGTTCCACTTGGTTTTTTCAATCTCGATTCCCTCTGACTTCATTTTTTCGATTTTCAACTGCCCCCATAATCCCGAAAAATTTCCTTTGGAAAATTGAAATTGCAGATCTCCAGAAAAGGGCCCAAGTTCTCCTCCATGAGTCATCAAGGCCACAACTTTGGGCGCAAAACTTAACTCTTGGATATTGGCAGAAACCTTCACATCTTTCCAATCTCTGTCAGCATGAATGCGCAGATCTCCACTCATCACACCTTCTTGGGGTCTTAGAGTATGTATTTGAATGTCCCACTTTTGATTTTGTAAATACATTTCGCCCTTCAGAAGTTCAAAGGTTTGAAATTCTCGGCGACCACGATTGGAAAATACAAACTGCAATCCCTGATGCTCGCCTTTCAAAAGAACTTTTTGATCATCCGAAAATATTGCTGTCCCACTAAATGTCCCCAACTCTCCTAAGGCCGGATGGGGGTGCGGTCGTTGAACAAAATTCATTAATTGCTGGAAAGACAATTTCTGCACCAGAACCTGAACCGGTTGAAACTTGAAAGGATCAAGTTGATGGATGTGCATATCTTGAACTTCCAACTCTCCAAGATCACCTTCCACTTTAATACTTGGAATCTGAACAGGTGATTTATTCCATGCCTGCAAATTACCTTGAGAATGAGCCGATGACGAAAACCAGATTTGCTTAGGTGCAAAACTATTTTGAACGAAGCGTAACTTCTGAAGCGCCGGGATCAAAACCCCCACAGGAATATGTTTAAGATCTAGATCCCAAAGAAAATCCTGAGTCGCCAAAGAAACTTTTGATTTCAAATCATAATGACCTTCTCGCAAATTCCCACTGAGCTGAACAGCAAGATTTCTTTGACCATCCTCGATATAATCCATATTGAGTTTTGCCTGCGATAAATAATCATTCTGAGAAAATAAATGATTCAAACTCATCATACCTTGCAAATGATACTGAGGAACTGCTGCCATCTTCACTTGAAACTGAAAATTGGAAAGTTCAAATCGAGCCAATTGCTCTGGAAGATACTTCACATGAATTTTATCAATGGATATTTTTTCAAGATTTCCTCGAGAATTAGATTGAGTCGAAGGATATCCACCTCTTTTATCCTCTGTTACAAGACTTGAGGATGCAAAGAGCGGAACGGCCGCCGTCTTTTCATTTCCGACAGATACACTTTGATGTGTTGCTGGATCTTTTTGTGAACAACGCTCTAAGCTGGTTCGAAGATTCAAATCCATCTCGGCAATATGCACTTCCGAAACAACAATTCGCCCTGAAAGTAAACTCAGAATATTGATGGGCAACTTCACTTGATTGATATCGATGTAAGGAGAAAGCCAACACTGATTTTTTGATTCCAAAGTGACATCTCGAACCACAACTGCCAGTTCAGGCATCCAGCCATCAGATAAACTCAAATAAGCATCGCCAATATGCACACTGACTTCACGATGAACATTGGAGACGGCCTTTTCTAAGAGCCCTTTGATCCTTGCCGGATGAGTGCTAGCTCTGAGGATAAGGCCAATCAGCAAAGCAAAGAAAAACCCGCTAATAAAAACGGACCATCCTGGCTGTTCGGCAACGAGATAACGTTCAATTTTTTTTCTGAGTTCTTGGGTTTGCTTAGATGATTGCATTACCCATGATCATAGAAGAACTTAAGATCATTGATCAAACAAATTTGAAATTCAAAATTTCAAATTCTCGATCTCCTTTGGGACTTGCATAAGAAATGATCTCGCCCTTCTTTTTACCAATCAAAGCTCTTGCGATCGGTGACATAATCGAGATTTTTCCAGCTTTAACATCGGCCTCGTCAACACCGACGATTTGGTAGGTCACTTCATCTTCTGTTTCTGTATCCATAAGATCAACTGTCGCGCCAAAGACAACACGGTCGGATTGAATCGATGATGGATCAATCACTTCGGCAGTTGCAATTTTTGATTGAAGTTCTCCAATACGGCCTTCGATCATCCCTTGACGTTCTTTGGCCGCATCATATTCGGCATTTTCACTGATATCTCCTTGGGCGCGAGCCTCCTCGATGGCTTTGATCACAGCAGGACGCTCTTCATGAATCAGCTTTTTTAATTCTGCATCAAGCAAGTGTTTGCCATGGATAGTCATTGGATTTTTATCGCTCATCGGGAACTCCTTAAAAACTACTTTTGATACCGGAGCTTGGGGGAACAATCAATGATAGTTTGTGACATTAAGCATTATGTTTCATAGACTTAGCTCTGAAATCTCGACTCCCACCTGGGGGCAGAACAAGTTATAGTCAGGTTTGGTTTCTAAAAAAGGACATGCCTTGGATCAACTTGTTGCGCGCATCAAATCTGCAAATTCGATTCTTCTTTCCACTCACCGCCAATGCGATGGAGATGGGCTAGGAGCCCAGCTTGCCATGAACTATGCTCTTCAAAAAATGGGCAAACAAGTTCAGGTTATCAATGTGGACCCCACTCCTAAAAAATATCGATTTCTCAGTCCCGATAAAATTATTCATTATTTTGAACTGACTCCTCAGATACCTCTGAAGGCAGACCTTGCTTTGATTTTTGATACGAATGACTATCGACTGATTGAACCCCTGTATACGCCTTTGCAAAAAGCAGTGCCTCATATCTCATTTATCGATCATCATCCTGTTTTAAAAATGGGTCCTCAGCCAACAACAGAATCTTGGATCGACATCGATGCCGCCAGCACGGGTGAATTGACCTATCGATTGATCAAAGCTTTGGGAGTCCCCTTAGATCAAAATATTAGCCGTTGCCTTTATACAAGTATTACATTTGATACCCAGTTGTATCGCTACATTCGTAATTCTCCGAATTCCCATTTGATCGCGGCAGAACTTCTTCAGCACGATATTCATCCTGAAGAAATCCATCGATCCTTGTTTGGAAATCAGACCGTGCAAAAAATGGCTTTTCTGGCGAAGGCGCTGGGACAAATTGAATATCACGGACAAGGTAAATTTGCAGTTTTAAAACTGAATGATGCAGATCTATTCCATTACAACCTAGAGCCTGACGATGCTCGAGACGTTGTTGATATGATCATGAATATCGAATCCCTAGAAGCGGCCGTTCTGTTTCGAGAAGACTCCGAAGATCAATTCAAAATCAGCCTTCGGTCCAAAGGAAAATTCCCAGTCCTTCAAGTTGCAGAAAATTTAGGTGGTGGTGGCCATCACTTTGCAGCCGGAGCATTTGCTCATGGTTCTTATGAAAGTCTGAAAGCAAAAGTTGTCGATGAAATTTTACGACACCTCAAAGAGAGTCTATGAAACCTGGATCCAAAAAAGAAATTATCTGTCGATGCAACAACGTCGATCGAGCAACGATCGAAGCCGCCATTCGTGAGGGCTGCGACACTGCTAATAAAATCTTTGATGCAACAACAGCGGGAGTCGGCCCTTGCGGTGGAAGTTGTCGTCGAAAAATAGTTCCTATGCTAGAGCACTATTTACAACATGGGACATTTCCTGAAAAACTTCCTCATGACCGTGGCGATGGACCTCGAAAAAAATGAGAAAGCAGGAACTTCAGAAGAAAAGGACCTTTAGACTGTCTAAAAAATTATTCCTAAATTGAACATGGGATAGAAATCCGACATTTTATACGTCAGACTGCTGGTAGATCCTCCTGAGGGAGTCACTTTAGCAAAACTTAAATTTCGATAAGCCATCTGGACGCCATAAAACACATTGGAATTCATCATCGCACAATATCCAACATCGAAATTGATATTAAAAAGTGCTGGCTCGGAAAATTCTGTTCCCGAGGATAGTTTGTATTTTCCAAGAAAAAAGAAGTGTGCCATTCCAAAAAATCCGTTTTGCATATATCCCACAGTTGCCCCCTGAATATTACGACTTTCTGTGGAGGCGTTTGTGGTGGTTTCAAAGTTTGAAAAAATTCCGCCCAAGTACAGGCCATTGTTCATCAGATAGCCAAATTTGTACTCCAAAACATTATTATTGGATTTTGTTTCTCCACTGATGGAACCACTGGAGTAACTATCTTGATTTGTTTGAAAACTGATATAACTACCCCAAAGAGCGATTCCTTCTCGCAATCCATTGGCAAAAGACAGAGAACTCCAAAGCAACAAGAGGATACTTAGATATTTTTTCATAGGGAATCTCCTTATCCTCTTATTTTAATCGGCCTAGCTTAGGACAACAATCAATCTTTGAAGACTCGGCCATTGGTCCCATCATTTTTACGACTTTTGTAGCGATGGGCGTGCTCCATTGTTCCAGATCCTAAACCGTACTTTTCAGAAGCGCCTAAAATGGAAATCAAAGAAGCTGCAGCTGCTGGATTTCTGAAAAACTCAACATAGGTCTGGATTTTTTCTAAAAGACTGGATCCTTGTTCATTCAAAGCTTCAAAGCGAAAGGCTCCCAACCCCTGATTCTTCCAAGCTTCAGCATGAAGCAAAGCCGTCTGAGCTTTCGCATGATACATCGTATTGCGGCACTCTTGATCTGCCTTGATAAAATGCCGATTGCCAAATTGATCCTTCAATTCAAGACTATGTTTTTCACAGGGTTTTCCACAATCCCTGAAGGAATTTCCCTGACTAAGAAAAGCTGCAAACACACAATGTTCCATATGAAAGGACGGCATATACTGATGCAAAGTTACGACCATCTTTTTTGCAGATGTCGCTTGAATCAAATCCGCAACTTGCTGCGCATTCAGATCGTAGGAGCAAGTCAAAGAATCAAATCCCATTTTTAAAAGTTCGTTGGCTGTCCAATGATTCGAAACATTCAAGCTAAAATCTGCATGCAACTTTCCTGGATACTTTTCGTTTTGAAAGAATTGAAAAGCTCCCAAATTTCGAATTAAAATGGCATCAGGCTGCATTTTCAAAATACGCTTGAGATGTCGATCTTCTTCTGGCTTTAAAATGCGTGTCGTTGCCATTCCCGCGTTGAATCCAGCCTGTTGAAGAGACTTTAAACTTGGCTCCTCATCCCGACCAAATTCAAAATCCAAGAAGACTGTGGTGGGAATTTCTTGAAGCAAGGACTGAACCAAAGATGCATCTGAAAGCAAAGTTTGAACTTGATCTTTATTTCTGAGTAAAAGATGAAATTCCGTCGAAGACCTTGAGTCTGAATTCATGGTGGATACCGGCATGTCTTCCTTGAGGGATAAATCCGAGGAAGAACTCTTCACAACAGTCCCCTCTAAGTTTTTACCAAGAATCAAGGACTGAGCTTCGGCCACCAGTTTTTGTCGCAACTCCTTCAGTTCACGATGGGAAAGAAACATCGGCTGAGAAAACATTTGTGCAAGGTTTTGATCACCCAGTGCTTGGAGTTGATCAAATTGAAAACTGGTTCCACCCAAGGAAGAAAGCTCTGCTTTGACAGACTCTTCTGTCAAACCTTGAGTCCTTGCCACTTGCAAAGCCGAAGCCGTGGATCCCTGAACCTGCGCATGCAAAACTTCAAGCTGCAATGTTAAAGGTTGTCCCAACTGCGCATTGATTTTCCAAATCGCAGGAACTTTTTTTTGCAAACGCCGATCATCCATTCCTTGCTGCAACTCTTTTTTTAATCCAGCATCGTGATTCCAATAAATTTGCATTCCTGGAACAATTTTATCTTGAGCAAATTGTGCCTGAAAACCTAATAACCAAAATGAATCTTTTTTCTGAGACTCAAAAATAAAAGTGCCTGTATCTTCCATGCGACCCGATGGATCCACAAACATCAGACCATCACCTGGCTTCAAAGAATCCACAGTTAACTTCACTTTCAAGTATTTCCCCTGCCAACCGATGACACTCCCACAGGCTAATCCACGATGACTTCCATAGGTCCCATTCACCAGCTCCTGATGAGCCACTCCATTCAGCCAACCAGGATAAAAACCACGGGAATAGGTTGTTGCCATTTTATTTTCTAAGTCTTGAAATTTCTTTTCTTGAAGGACGTTCCCTAACAAGGTTTGATCAATGACGTAACGATAGGCACGAGCCGCCGCTGCCACATAGGCTGGAGCCTTCAAACGTCCCTCGACCTTAAAGCTTTGAACCCCTGAAGACATCAACTGAGGAATTTGTCGAAGTCCACAAAGGTCTTGAGGAGAAACCAAATATTTTTTTGCCCCCAAATTTGTTTTCTGTCCATCGACAAACATTTCATATTCAAAACGACAACTTTGTGCGCACTGCCCTCGGTTCGCAGAACGACCACCCAAGGATTCAGATGTAAAGCATTGACCGGAATAGGAAACACAAAGGGCTCCATGGACAAAGACTTCCAATTCTTCTGAAGTCTTTTGGCGAATCCACTGAATGTCTTTCAGCGAATTTTCTCGGCCTAAGACATAACGACGAATATTCAATTCCTTCAAAGCTTGAATCGCATATTCATTGGTCACTGTCATCTGAGTGGAAGCATGAAGAATTTGCTCAGGAGCCAATTGACGAAGACGCCGAGCCAATCCCAAATCTTGAACTATGATGGCGTCGGGATGCAGTTGCAAAATCTGAGTGAAGAGATCTTCACAAGCGGAAAGCTCTTCTTCGAAAATGACAACATTCCAAGCTAGATGGGCTCGAACTCCATGCAGGTGAGCAAAATCAATGATCGATCGCATTTGTTCCAAGCTAAAATCCATGGATCTTCCGCGAGCATTAAAACCGGGAACACCCATATAAATGGCATCTGCACCATGATGAACGGCAGCCTGTGCCATTTCCATATTTCCAACGGGAAGTAAGAGTTCGTGTTTCATCCCCCTTACATAGGTGAAATTTAAGTCTTAGGCAAATGATTCGTCATAGAATGTGAAACCGTTTCAATAAGACCTAAACTGGAGTTAGCTGATCGTAAAAACATAGAAATCGAAGTCCCATGTTCTCCTTGAACTGCATCCTCGTAAGGTATGGAGGACAAAATGATTTTACCTCCATAGGCCTCGACATAGGATTTTACAATAGGCATTCCAAAACCCGTACCCAATTCTCCCGCGGTTCCTCGGCGGCTGGTGTGCTTATCCATACGGAAGACGTTGTTGACCTGTTCCTGACTCATGCCAAGACCAAAGTCGCGGATACAAATTTCAACCCACGACCCACGGGATTTAATATGAATAATGATCTGCCCCCCATGGAACGAAAACTTAATTGAGTTCGTCAACAGATTGGACAAAATCTGATGAACCAATCCCGTTTCATCCCCCAAAATACTGAGACGATCCAAATCCTCCGAGGAATGAATCAGCAGAGACATTTCTTTTTTATCCAATAATTCCTGAATGTTTTCCTTGGTTCTTTGAAAGGCGGAATCCAGAGAAACAGCCCTGAGAGTAAATTGCTTTTTACCCGATCGTATGGACTGGACCTCTCGTACATGTTCCAAAATACATCGCAGGGATTCCGCGGCACGTTCAATCTTGTCAAGGTGAGATGGACTAATCTGTATTTTACCAATTTTGGAAAGATCTAATACTCCTAAAATCACAGAAAGAGGAACTGAAATATCATGCAAAACCACTCGGAGCAGGTTCACATAATCCCGGGCCTGTTCCTCGGCTCTTTGCTTCTGATCTTGAATCTGAGCCAATGTGCGATGCAAAGAAACTTCATACTCTTTTTTTTCATTGAGAAACTTTGCCTGATTTTTTTTTATTTTATAAGACAAAATACCCACCATAGAAAAAGCGAAAAGCATGAGTCCTGCATAAAAATAAAATATACTCGACTGGTTCAACTGGACGTTCCTCTGGATATTCAATTTAATTCCATTCTAAGCACAGTTTTCAATCCAAGATACTTAATTTTTCTTAATTAATTCCGATTTAACATCTGATGAAAACATCCTTTCAAAACGAATACAAAAAACTGACAAAAAACATGAAAATGTTTTTCATTTTATTTATTAGCATCAGTCTGTTTTGGACAGCGATGAGTGTCTTCTTTAATTACCAGACCGTTCGTAGCGCAACCACTCCCATTCAATTAAAAAAAACCCAAGACATACTTCAGGACCATTCCTTCTTCCTATTTGATTGGCGACAAAGTGGGTGGATCAAAATTCTGGTCGTCTTTGTTTCCCTAGGATTCTTATCCTACTACTTTGCAATTTTAATCCGTAAAATCGAAAAACTTGCGAACAAAGAATATCAAGTTGCACGGACTCAGCAGATCATTCAAAATCTATTTCAAACAACATCCAACAGCCTTGGAAATGAGTTCTTTGCAAGACTCACCTTTGAGTTACAAAAACACCTGGAAGTTGATTTTGCCGTCGTTGCTCAATTGATTGTCCAAGGAAAAGTGGAAAAGCTTCGAACCATTGCGATCAACTCACAGGGTAAAAACTTGCCAAATCTTGAATACAATTTGTTAGGAACTCCCTGTGAAAATGTTGTTGGGAAACAAATCTGTTACTATCCCAGAAATGTCCTAGAAAAATTTCCAACGGATGAAGTTCATAAAGAAATGGGTATTTCAAGCTACCTAGGAGTTCCCTTGTTTAGCTCTTTAGGAGAACCATTAGGAGTTCTCAGTGTCTTAAGTTCAGGAACCATTGATGATTCTCAAGAAGCAAAAGATATCCTTTCCCTTTTTGCTTTACGTGCAGCTGCTGAAGTGGAGAGATTGAAATCCATTGAAGAAAAAAATCTCAATGAGCATGAAAAAAAGCAACTTGAACAACAACTTTACCAATCTCAAAAACTCGAAGCCATGGGAACCTTGACCGGTGGAATCGCTCACGATTTTAATAATCTCTTGCTATCTATGTATGGAAACATTGAACTGCTGCAAATGAAGTTGGAACCCAATCATCCAAGTCGTGAAATCGTCCAGCGACTGAGTCAAACAACAAGACGAGCGAAGGATCTTGTGCAACAACTGTTACGCTTTTCACGTCGGAAGGAAGCAAAAAAATCCCTTTTGGAACTGTACCCGATCCTGTCTGAAGTGACGCAACTTATTCGTTCCGTTTTACCCAAAAATATTACCATCGTCTTTGACCATGGAGACGAAAATCCTATCATCCTTGCTGATTCAAGCCAGATTCATCAGGTTTTTATGAATCTATGTACAAATGCAGCCCATGCCATGGAACAATCCGGCGGTGGAGGCACTCTTCTGATCTATTCTGACATGCTTCAACCTTCGAACGATCTTATGAATAAATTTTCTTCGATGAAGAAAAATTCAACCTATATCAAAGTCAATGTGATCGACACCGGCATAGGGATGAATGAAGAAACTTTAAGAAAAATATTTGACCCCTTCTTTACAACCAAACAAGAGGGACATGGAACAGGACTTGGACTTTCTGTGGTCAAAGGAATCTTGGAAAAAAGTGATAGCTTCATTGATGTCGTCAGTAAACCCGGCGAAGGCACGACATTTATCGTCTATTTCCCTCTTCATGATTCCAAAAATCAAACACTGACAGTGTCTTCTGAGACTACCATAACAAATCATCCAACAAGTCATTCCTCCCATGGAAATAAAGAACATCTTCTGCTTGTGGATGATGAAGAAGCCATTGTGATGATGTGCAAAGATCTATTAGAGCATCATGACTATATTGTTCACAGCTTTACAGAGCCAACAAAAGCTCTGGATTATTTCAAGGAGCATTCCCAAGAAATCTCTCTTCTGATCACGGATATGACGATGCCTGAAATTTCCGGTGATGAACTTTGTCTTGCTTGTCGCAAAATTAAATCCGATCTTCCTATCGTTGTGATGTCTGGATATCATGCAAAATTTGACAATTTGGATTTTTTAAATTCTGCACCATTTGAAAAACTACCAAAACCTTTTGATTTAAGAAATTTTTTAGCAACCTGTGGTCGAATGATTCAAAAGAAATCAAGCTCGCAAGAAACACCGGCTGCCAGCTAGACCTTTGACGGGTCAACAGCAATCCACCGATCATTGAATCCATCCCTTGGGGACCATTCTTTAAAAAAAATTAAAATTCTTCTTATTAATTAATTTTCTTAATCCTCCGAAATGAAGGCATGGTAAACCTAGAGAATGCAAAAATATTGATCGCTGAAGATACGGCAATTCAAGGTAAAAAATTAAAATTTTATCTTGAGAAGTTTGGCTTTTCTGTGGACTGGGCACTCAACGGTCGCGAAGCTTTAAATCTTTTACAAGCCAATGATTATGATCTTGTTATCACAGACGTTCAAATGCCGGAAATGGATGGTGTTCAACTTGTTGAGCAAACACGTTTGATTCCTCGTCTTCAGCATGTTCCTTTCATTGTCGTGACAACACTCACTGAAATTGAAACAAAAATTCAGGCACTCCAAAAAGGTGCCAATGATTTTTTAAATAAACCTTATTCCAATGAAGAACTTGAACTCAGAGTGAAGAATTTACTTTCTCTGCATTATTTCCAAAAAATGCTAGTGAAAGAAAACAGTGCTTTGAATGAAGAAGTCATGAAAAAAAATGTAGAGCTCACCTTGCGACTTGAGGAGTTGCAAACAACCCATGCCCAATTAAAGGAAATGCAAACGGAAATCATTCGCGCAAGCAGAATGAGCTCCATTGGGCTTTTAGGTGCTGGTGTGGCTCATGAAATCAACAACCCACTTTCTATCATCAGTGGCTACAATCAAAGAATTTCAAAAATTATTCAAAAAGGTGAAGCGAACCTAAGATCTGTTGTTGGATTGACTGAACATATTGAATCCAATGTTCAACGAATCGCCTCTATTGTGCAAAGATTACTGAGATTTACTCGGTCGACAGAAATTAAAACCACTTTGATCGAAGTTGATCTGAATCAATACATGGGTGAATTGGAAGATATCTTTTCTGTCGTGATCACAAAAAACGATGTTTTTTTACAAAAAGAATATTCAGAAGAACCCATCGCTTGTTTAGTGAATGAAACTACTTTGAGTCAGTGCCTCTTGTGTCTGATTCAAAATGCAGTGGAAGCCATCACGGATCAAGCTGATAAAAAAATCTCTGTCAAATCCAGCAGAGATCAAAGCCATGGATATATCTATGTGATAGACAATGGTCCAGGAATCCCCAATGAAAACCAAGATAAAATTTTTTCGCCATTTTTTACAACCAAAACATCAACAACTCGTGGAGTCGGACTGGGCCTGAGTTTGGCCTTGGTTTATATGCGCGAAATGGGCGGAGATATCCTTTTTGAAACTGGCAAAAATGGTTCAACTTTTATTTTAAAAATTCCACTGACAACAGCTGTATTCTCCGAGGTCTCCAATGGATGATCGTGATTTTCTTGAACAACTCAAAACGGAGTTCATTGACAACCTTCAATTTGATATCGGTTCCTGTGAAGAATTACTGCTCAAGTATGAAAAAGATGGATCGGAACAGCATATCACGGATCTTTTACGAGTCATGCATTCCATGAAGGGTTCCGCGCACGCAGTTGAAATGCATGATATTGCAGCGGTCCTTCATGAATTAGAAAGTCATGCTATTCAACATAAAACCCAGAAGAATCCACGCACAGAATTTGTGTCGCAAATTCTGCGTGGAATGGATCAAATTAAAAATAAAGCAGCTGCTGCTTAATCTTGGATTGAACGGAACTCAATTTTTTGTATTTCCAAAACCTCTTCCCCATGGGGTTTGTGAACAATGACCTGATCATTCACCTTTTTACCCATCAGAGCCTTGGCGACAGGAGATTTCCAGGAAATTTTTTGCTTATGAATATCCCATTCATCTTCTCCCACAATGTGATAAGTATGAAGTGTTTCTTCCTCATCCATCACTGTGACCGTCGCTCCAAACAAAACTTTATCCCCCTTCAACTGAGAAGGATCAACAACCTCGGCCTTCTCCATGCGTCCAGCCAAAAAACGAAGACGACTGTCTATTTCTCTCAGGCGCCTTTTTCCATAAATGTAGTCCGCATTTTCAGAACGATCACCATTGCTAGCAGCCCAGGCGACTGTCTCTACAATCTTAGGACGTTCGACGTGGAAAAGGTGAGAATACTCACTTCGAAGTCGCTCCAACCCACTTGGGGTAATATAGTTCTTATCAGCTGTACTCATTTACGTTGAGCTCCCTTCACAAGGACCAGTCTAGATTTGATTCAAAGTCTCAAAATCAATTCATAACATTCCGATAGGTTGTTGTGGAGGTTTTTCTTGGAAAGTTCATGGAAACGCCTATCTCTGGCAGCAGCTCTGTCGATCATGGGACTACTTGCAACCGAGATATGGTATCAAAATCAATCCGTTTCATCGATGCAGACAACTGCGGAAACTGCGATTGCTTTTATTTCCAAATCCTATGATGAAATATCTCGTCGACCCACTGGAAAATCTAACTTTGTTCTTATTAACTCTGGAGATCTTGTTTTCTCAGGAGACACCATTGCAACAGGTCCACGAGGTGAAATTCGTATTCAATTCAATAATGGAGAACGCTTTCTTGATTTAGAACCTGAATCCATGATTCTGATTGAAGACAGCAACGAGGAAACATCTCTGAGTCTATTAAGTGGAAGTCTTTTTGTCACAAGTAATTCCGAAGAAGGAAAATCCATTACTTTGCAAAATGGAAATAGCAAAGTGGATCTTTCAAAGGCAACAGCGCAAATTTCCAAAGGATCCAATAATAAAATTGATCTTCAAGTGATCAAAGGTCGCGCCATCCTGAAAAAAGAAGGTTCAGATGATACCAAAGAAATTACATCAGGTAAGTCAGCCTCAGTTTCAGAAGCAGGAGTGACACAACAGATTGCCTCTTTACAAATTATATCGCCATCTCTGGACCGACCTCACTATACAGATGGTGAATTCATTTTACCTCTTCACTTTCAATGGTCAGGAGCTCCAACTGGATCCGTTTCACATTTTTATATTGGTTCAAATAAAAATCGACTGACGGAAATTCCTTTACAAAATGACAAGCCAAATGAATTGAGCCAGTTTCTGAATCCTGGAAAGTATTATTGGAAAATTTTAGCAAAGGATCCTACGGGACGAACCATTGCGGAATCTCCTCTGCAAAGAACTGAAGTTATTGAAAAAATGGCACCTAAAATTATTTCTCCTTTAGATAATCATCAATGGACAAAAGAAACCAAAGATCAAAACTTCACTTTCCGATGGATACGTCCTGAAGGATTGGTCCAATCTCGAATGGAAATATTTAAAATATCCAATGGACAGGAAAAAGTACTGGATAAGTCTTTTTCCCATGAAGATATTTATTCTGTGAACTTACCTGCTGGAAAATATCAGTGGAAACTGTCTGGAAAATACAGTGAAGTCCCCTACGAAATTCCTGGTAAAATTAATTTCTTTAGTATTTCAGAAAAAACAATGGACCAAAAAGTGAATCTGAAAATTTCTTGGATCACACCTGCCGCCAATTCTATTTTTTATGTCGATCAACCCACAGCTTCATTAAGCTGGGCTGTGGATCAAAAAGTTCCTATCTATCAGTGGCGCTTAAAAATTGCTGATCGACCAGAAAATCTTGCGTCGGCCCCCCCACTCATTACAAAATCCCCTTCGGCGAAAACAACTCTTTCTAAACCCGGTCGATATGTTGCAAGCGTTGAAGCTCTTGGAAAGGACCAGCAAGTGCTGGCAGTTTCCAATTATAAAACATTTGAACTGAATCCCATGCCCCTCCTGAGAGCACCGCAAGTCCTTCCTATCGAAGGACATTTATTGGCGGAACGCAATGGAACCTATGATATGCAATGGGAAGAAATCAAAGGAGCTCAAAAATATATGACCATCCTCTTTGATTCCTCAGGCAAAGAGCTTCGTCGTGAAACCTTTTCTGCATCACGAACAACCCTGAACAATTTGCTTCCAGGATATTATAAAATAGCTGTTCAAGCCATCGATGAACATGGTCGCATGGGCGACATGGGAACTCCCCGAGAATTATCGGTCCCAGACAGCAGTGGTTTGGAAGCTCCTCGCATCAAAGGGATTAGGATAAAAAAATGAAAATTTTAAATATTATTTTTATCTTTTTTATCTTTATAGCTGCTGTCCAAGCCCTCTCAGCTCCGTTTCGTCGACAAGTCAGCTTTGAATGGGAGCCAATTCCAGGAGCCGCAGCCTATGACATTGAGCTTCGTCCCATCAAAGTCTCTGGCGAAAGTAAAACTTTTAAATTTTCATCTGTGACAAATAACTGGTCAGGAAATTTGGCTCCAGGACTGTATCAATTGCGATTGAAATCGAAAGATCAGCGTGGCGTCGGAGGAGAATGGAGCAAGCCCGAAGAATTTCAAGTGAAGCTCGAGGGTCTAAAACTAGTTGCACCGATGACAGAAAAGGTCTACGCCAACCAGGCCGAAGTCACCAATGTTGTTTTCCAATGGGAACCACTGGGGGGCGCCATCAGCTATCAGTTAACGATCCTGAATGAAGATGGAAGCATATTGCTGAATCAGGAACTTAAAGCCAATCAATTTTCCGTTCCCCTTAAAGTTGCTAAAAATTATACTTGGTCATTGGAAGCAAAATCCGTGGATGGACTTGGATCCGAAGAACCCATCAAAAAACAACTGCAATTATTGGGTCCAAAACTGAATGCTCCTGTGATTGAAATGCCTGACAATGCGTTTGTTCGTGAACTGAAATGGAAAAAACCTAGATTCGGTGAAAAGTTTGATCTGCTTCTTCAAAAAAGAGATCCCGCAACGAATAGCTACAAACAAGTCTATACGGCGAAAGATATGACCTTTCAAGGAATGGAATTTCCTCGATCGTGGCCCGGTGGAGATTATAAACTTCAAATCCGCTCCACGGCAAATCTGCGTGAACCTTCCAAAGTCAGTGAAATTCGTTTCCCAGTTCAGAATGGTGACCGCAGTCCCGCGGCAGAGGTCTCTCAATTGTTGAGAAACTCCATTGATCGAACGACGGGATATTTTGGTATCGCAAGTTGGTTCATTACCAATGTCAAATTTCAAGGAAACAATCCTGAACATGGAGCAACATCAAGCTTTCAAGCAAGCGCTGGAACAGGAAGATTGGGTGCTGGATACATTTCCCCTGTTCACCCTTTTGGCTTTGTAGGTTTTGTGGATCTCAGTGGATTTATTTTGAATTCAAAAAACTATACTTACCCATCTGCCGAACTCAACATCATTTACAGAACCAACAGCGGAGATCGCGCCGAGATTCGACATCAAATCGGCGGCTTCTATAAGGAAATTATCGATATTTATGCTACAGGATCTTCAGGAGAATACGTCATTGATCGCATCGCCAGCGTGGGTCCACATTATGGAGTTGAGTATTGGTATGCATTCAATCCAAAAATTGGATTTCAAATCAATGCACATACCTACCTCAGTCTGTTCAAAGTTAAAACCCCGAACGACAATGCCATCGACCCAAGCCTTTCTTTCCAAGTTGGATTGATGGGAAGTTATCGTATGAACAAAAAGGCCACAGGGCTTCTGGGATATGCATATCGAAGAGACACTCTTGCTTACAAAGCCACAGAGGGAAGCTCGGGGTCCAGCACTCAGTCCTTAGCTCAGTCTGGTGACTACAATCAAACAGAGCTGACGGGACACTATTTGAATCTACTTATGGAGTATGCCTTTTAAGGCGAAGGGATTTGTATGAGGATACCTATTGCCACAAAATTGATTGGACTCACCATCTTTCTTTTACTTTGCGTCACGATTCCTATCACTTTAAAAAGTACACAACTCTTGCAAGATAAAATTATCACTCGAGAAGCAACTGTGAATCTTGAAAAAGCAAATGCAAAGAGAAATCAAGTGGACAACATACTGAATGCCACTCGCGATAAGCTGATTCTGCAGGGTGCCCTTCTTGGAAAAGCCAGTCTAAATTCTCCTGACAAAAAAGATCGTGAACGCGAGTTTCAAGAAAGCTTTCAAAGTGACAGTACACTTGTTGGACTTGAAGTTTGGAAAATCGATTCGCAAGGAACTGAACTTCTCAGTCGCAAAATCAAACAAAAGATCAAAGAAGAATTTCAATTACCTGATACCTACTTTTATGAGCAAAGAAAATTAGCTGGATTAAATATTCTTTCCGTTAAAAAAGAATCGATTGAACTCCGACAAACAAAGCTTCCGAATGGTCGATTGATGATATCAATGGCGGTCCCTCTTGCTGAAGAATCCAACAAAGTGACTCATGTTGTAATTGCAGATTATTACAATACTCTTTTACAGTCCCCATTTTCCGAATCTTCTATTCAGTCTTTGATGATCGTGGACAAAAATGGAAAAGTCTTGGCTCAAAGTCGCGAACAAGCCGGTGAAGAGATCTCGGATGCCTTTCAACCATTGATTGAAAAAGCTTTGAATGAAACCTTGCCTCAGCAACAAACTCGCTTTGTGGATGAAAGCACCAATACATATTGGCTTGGTGCCTTCGTCAAAAGTCCCATCTATGGAGTCACTACTTTTTCAGAAGTCAGCGAAAAAAATATTTTAGAACCTGCCGTCGAAGTGAGAAATCTTTCCTACCGCATTTCGGGACATGTTCTTTCTATTTCAATACTGTTCATCTTTTGGTTTTCCATGAGCATCACAGGACCTATTGAAAAACTAGCAAGTCTTATCAAGCTTGTGTCCAAAGGAAATTTTGATGTGAAGGCACGACGACAGGTCCAATCTCAGGATGAAGTGGGAGATCTGGCCAAAGCTTTTGATAAAATGACAGATGGTTTAAAAGAACGAGACAAAGTGAAAGCATTGTTTGGCAAGTTCCATGGAGTCTCTGTTGCTGAAGACCTTTTACAACGAGACATTGCTGTGGGTGGAAGCTCAAAAGATGTCACCGTCTTTTTTAGTGATATCCGCGGGTTTACGGCCTTCAGTGAGAATCGATCACCTGAAGAAGTTGTCGTGATGCTGAACGAATACTTTGCAATCATGGTGAAAATTATCAACAAGCACGGTGGGATCGTCGACAAATTCATTGGAGATGCCATCATGGCTGTTTGGGGAACGCCCAAGGCCAGTCCTAAAGATACAGAAAATGCTTTGAATGCTTGCCTTGAAATGCGCAAAGCCCTGGCCGATTTTAATGATCGACGTTTGCGAAAAAAATTGCCCGTGATTAAAATTGGAATGGGTTTACATACTGGAAAAGTGATTTCAGGAACCATTGGATCGGATGAACGCATGGAGTATACGGTCATTGGCGATACCGTGAATATTGCATCCAGGATTGAGGCCTCGACAAAATCCTTTGGAGTGGATCTTCTTGTCAGCGAATCCGTTTTGAATAAAGTGGGTGAAAACTTCTGGATCGATTTAGCAGGCCCCGTTCAGGTCAAAGGGAAAAGTCAGGCTATGCAACTTTTTAAAGTTCTGGGAATCAAAAATTCCAAGGGCGAAAATATTGAGATTAAAACTGATTATTCACAATTTGAGCCAGAAAATGATGAGAAAATCAAAATTGCTAGCTAAGTGAATTTCTTGGAACCAATAACTTTTGGGTATCAAAGTTATTGGCATCTCCATTCCTTCAAGGCTTCTTCCACTGAAAATTCCCAATTCATTTTTTTATTGAGAAAATGAAGCACGGTGGAAAAAAAGACTTCATCCCCTCGTAAAACACGGTGCCCCACTTGAACCGCCTCTTGAGCTAACTGAGAAGGCAATGGGTCACCCTCTAAATCGACGATCAGAGAATCTGCAACCATAAAGTTTAAAAAATACAGATCTTGGTTGATGGAGTTATCCCCACCACAAGCAAAAGTATTGATCAGTACGCTTCCATCATTTCCAAGAAGAGTGAGGGATTTTGAGGGAATAATTTCAATTTCACAGCCAAAAAAACTGGCTTGCAATTCCGTCACCATTTTATCAACAAAGATAGGATTCTCGACAACCCATCGAATGCGACGAAATCCCAAGTCAGCCAACAAAATAACACTTAATCGAGCCAAGGAACTATGTCCTGTCACATACCCCCAACTTCGCAAATCCATCTTCCGACCACGTCCTACCATCAATTGGCGAAGAGTTTCAAACAAAGCGACATGGGGCCACCAAATTTTACCATCAAAAATAAGACAATCCATGTATTGTGACTTACGAACAAAATCAGGCATTTGGTGAAAATGAGAAAAAAGATCATCCACCAAACATGGATGCATTAAGATATATTTTATCCCCTGCTTTTCATGTTCAGGTAAATTTTGAAACATGGTTGAAATGTCTTCACAGGGTAAAAACTCCAAATTCTTATTTTGCTTCTTCAGCAAATCTTGAATGACTTTCATGTGTCCAAAAATTCTCTGACCATAAACAGCCATTTTAAACTCCATGGAAGCTCCTTGCTTGCTGGATATCCGAAAGAATTTGTTCTTTCAGCTGTTGAAGACCAGACATTTTTCGTTCTTCTCTTAAAAACTGGTGAAAGAAAATTTGGATGTTTTGACCATAAAGATCCCTAGAAAAATCTAAGATATGAGTCTCAACTCTGACGGGTAAATCTTCCCCTAAAGTGGGACTCACCCCCACATTTGTCACAGAAGGATAAATTATGCCATCGATTTTGGTCGACGTAATGTAGGTACCTTGGGGAGGAAAAACCCGAACTGTCGGTACAATATTCGCAGTAGGTATCCCCAGAGTGCGAGCCCTTTGAAGGCCATGAACAACAGGTCCCTTAAGGTAAAAATCTTGCCCTAAAAATAAATGCACTTTATTTAAATCCTTCGAGGCCAGAGCTTGGCGTATGGACGTCGTCGAGACTCTGTGGTTGTCAATCGTCACAGCTGGAACAACTTGAAATTCGATGCCCTTGGCTTCGGACCAATCCTTCAGCTGTTCGAGGTTTCCTTCACGACCTCGTCCAAAGCGAAAATCATCACCGACAACAATATAAACGGGGTTCCACTGAGGAAGTAAGAAATCAAAGAAAAATTGCTGGGCTGTCATTTCTGAGAACTTTTTGTCGAAAGGAACGACATGGACCCTTTGAACCCCTAAGGACTGCAGTTTTTCAAACTGAGATTCTTGATCAAACAGTGTTAAAGCATCTTTTTGCCCTGAAAAAAATTCAACAGGGTGAGGTCTAAAAGTCACAAGACAGGAAGCGACTCCCCTGATTTGTGCTGCTTGAACTACTTTTTCGATCAAGGCTTGGTGCCCAAGATGGATTCCGTCAAAATTTCCAAGAGTCAGAGCTGTTTTCATAATTGAAAAGTATACAACTGAGCATCCAATCAGGCAATGATAGCTTCGTAGAACTATTCGATTCTTCTCTGAAATTGTAAATTCACTTGTAAATTTCGTTCTTTTTGTTATGGTCCTGCTGCTATGAATCGACCCCCCATAAAAGCCTTCTTCCATCATTTTTTTCAGAAACTGATTTGGAGCCATTTTCAAACTTTCAGCCTGTGGCTTTTGCGCCGCCGTGGATTGTTCTTGAGAACTCTTCTTTGTTGGGTCATTGCATTGATTCTGTTTCCTGCCGATGACCGCGACCATTTCGATACTCATTTCCAAATGAGAGGTCCGCAATCCAAAAGCTCTCAAATTGTTCTTGTGAATATAAGACTTTCAGATATGGCGGCGCTTCGTTCAACTCCGTTTTCAGTTGGATCTCCTACACGAGAGGCTTCTGAAACAATGGATCTTTCTTTTTGGAACAAAGATCTTTGGAAAAAGCTTCTGGACAGTCTTCTCCATCAAAATCCTCATTCCATTGGAGTGAGTTTCTTCTTTCCTGAAACCCTTTTGGCCAATGAAACTCTTACTGCATCTGATCAAGCTCTGTTCAATCATCCCAAAATTTTTTGGTCAGCAACAACGATCCCTGGGGAAATCTCTCAATTTCCTATGTTTGGGTATAATTCCAAAGAAAATGTCGGAACAAATACGTTACCACGAGATGATGATGGAGTCTTTCGTCGTGTGTACCCAAATCAAACTGACTTATTCCATCTTGCGGAAAAAACGACGGGAATACGTTTTCCCAACGAGTCCAATCTGATGATCAATTTTCGAGATGCAACAGGTGGATTTCCTGTTTATCAATTTTCAGATATTCTCAACGGTCGCTTTGAAAACTCTCGTATTTTCGAAAATAAAATTGTGATCATTGGGCCTGAAATTTCGCGTGGTTCTCTTTTAAGAACCCCCCTTGGGAGCATGCAAAGATCCGAGATTTTAGCACAAATTTGCGATAATCTTCTTGAGCAACGATGGATTTATAAACTCAACTTTCCTAGCTATTCTTTCCTTTTGTTAGGCTTACTTTTGATTTGCATTTATATCATTACAACTTTTCCACAAAGCATTGCTGCTACCATGATATTTTTTGTTGCGATTTTTTGGACAGCATCTGCTGTATGCTTATTTGATGTATGGTATGTATGGATTCCGCTTCAAACGGGACTGCTTATGATGATGACCGCATGGTTGATCTTTATCAATTATCAAGTCTCACGTATGGAAAGAAAAAATTGGGCACTCAAACAAGAACAAAAGTATCTTCATGATCTAGAGCAATTGAAAAATAATTTTGTTTCTTTGATCAGCCATGACTTAAAAACTCCCATCGCAAAAATTCAAGCAATTGTGGATCGTTTGATTTTGCAAAATCCCGAATCTTTAGCTTACAAAGATTATGTTTCCCTTCGAAAATCCAGTGATGAGCTGAACAAATATATTCAATCTGTTTTACAGGTCCTCAGAGTCGAATCCAGAGATTTTAAACTGAATAAAGAATCCTGCGATATCAATGAAATCATCGACAATGTCATTCAACAACTCAGCGAGTTAGCTTCTGACAAAGCCATTGAAATCCAAACAAGTTTGGAACCCATGTTTTCCATTGAAATGGATTCGCAATTGATGAAGGAAGTTCTGTTGAATTTGATTGAAAATGCCATCAAATATTCAGATAAGAACAAAACCATTAAAATCACTTCCAAAGATTTTGGAGACCAAATTTCCGTATCTATTCAAGACCAAGGATATGGTATTTCTAAAGAAGATCTTCCCTATATCTGGGGAAAATTTGTTCGAGGAAAAGACGAAGACTTAAGATCCAGAGGAACGGGACTTGGTCTTTACTTAGTGAAATATTTTATAGAGCTTCATGGTGGAAGCATTCAGATTGAAAGCCATGTTGGCAAAGGCACACTCGTTAAACTTTATCTTCCCATTTCTCACGATGCTGAAAACGCGTCAGTGATCATTCAAGGAGGCTCCCATGAATGAAATTAATATTTTGATTGTGGATGACGAACCGGAATTGCGTCAATCGGTTGCATCGATCTTGCGATCCTCATTCCCTGATGTCCAATTTCAGATCACCGAAGCTGAAAATGGAAAACGGGCCATTGAAGCCATCCACACAAAAGAGTTTGATCTTGTCTTAATGGATGTTCGAATGCCAGAATTGTCTGGACTTGAAGCTCTGACAGCGATCAAAGAACACGACCCACGAACATTTGTTGTTCTGATGACAGCCCATAGCAACTTGCAGGATGCCGTGGCTGCAATTCGTGAAGGAGCCTATGATTATGTTGAAAAACCTGTGAATCCTTCACGATTAACTGAAATTGTTAAAAAATCTTTAGAGGCTAGAGATCTAGTTTCATCCATTGCCCTCTCCAGTCCTGTTTTTGATGATGATATTGAATCTGACCTTGTTGGTAATTCCCAGAAAATGCGAGAGGTCTATCACCTTGTTTCTAAATTATGCAAAGTGGATACAACAGTTCTTATTCGAGGTGAAAATGGAACCGGCAAAGAACTTGTTGCTCGAGCCATTCATTACAATTCACCTAGAAAAAGCGGCCCCTTTATTGCGATCAACTGCGGAGCAATTCCAGAAGCATTGATGGAAAGTGAATTGTTCGGTCACGAAAAAGGCTCTTTCACCGGTGCCACAGAACGAAAACTTGGAAAATTTCAACTTGCCAACCAAGGAACTCTCTTTCTGGACGAAATTGGAGAGTTAAAACCAGATATGCAAGTGAAACTTCTTCGCGTTCTGCAAGAAAAAAAATTCACTCCCATTGGAAGCCATCGTGAAATAAAAACAAATGCCCGCATTGTTGCGGCAACAAATCGTAATTTAGAAAAAATGATCAGCGAAAATCAATTTCGTGAAGATTTATTTTACAGATTGAATGTCATGCCCATCTTCTTACCCCCATTACGGGAAAGACCCGAGGATGTCCCTGCTCTTGTACAAATTTTCATTAAAAACTTTAACAAAAAACATCCTCGTCCACTCAATGGAATTACGGATGAGGCATTGAAACTGCTTCTACAATATCGATGGCCTGGAAATATTCGTGAACTGGAAAATGTCATTGAACGTTGCTTTATTTTAGAAACTCAGTCGACGATTCAATCTGGTACATTACCTGAAAACATCCGTCAAATACGAGAGTCTCAGAGGCCAGATATTATGACATCACTGAACCAAGGAGAATCAACCCCCATGGACTTTGATGTCTTTAAAGAAAATTTAGAAAAAGAATTTATTATGGCCGCATTGAAAAAGAATAAAGGACGTATCAATCAAACTGTTGCGCAAGCTAACATTCCAAAAAATACATTGCTTCGAAAAATTAAAAAGTATGGAATCAACGTCAAAGAATTTATTGAAGATTGATTTGCTTCATAGAAAGGTTGATGCATGAAAAAAATTGTCATTTACTCCAAAGTTCCATGTCCCTACTGTGTTGCTGCTAAAAACTTTTTGAACGATAAAGGTCTTCCCTTTGAAGAAATTGATCTCACCCATGATATGGACCAACTTCAGCGTATCAAAGAACATTATGGATGGAGAACTGTTCCATTGATATTGATCGACGGGACTTTGGTCGGTGGCTACACAGACTTGAAGGCCTTAGACGAAAATGGAGAACTGGATAAACTCTTGGCTGGCACTTAATCCAGACTTCCCCAAAGGCCTGTTTTCTCATTTTTTTTATTCTAGGCTCAGGACATATCTTGAAATTCCGATGTTTTAGGTATGAACCTGAGTTCTTTTTTTGATCGTTTTATTCCTTCCGATTTCCCTCGGTCAAACCCCGAGATGCTGAGCCGTGCGCGCAATTTTGTCTTCATCAACTTAACAGCATTCTTCACTTTACTCAGCCTTTCATTGCTTGTTACCAACTCTGAACAGAATGCCCTTTATCTTCCCTTGGTGATTGGGACAATTTCTATGGGCGCCATTTACTTTTTATTTAGAAGAACAAAAAATATTGATCTGTCAGGTAGTCTTGTGATTGGAAGCGTCCTTGCAATTATCATGAGGACAGATGTTTATTCCGGTGGATTGAACTCGCCAGCCTTGATTTGGTACAGTGTTGTTCCAATTCTTGGAGCCATGATCCTGTCTCTTCGAGCCACCATTGCATGGTCGATCAGCTTTCTTGCCTGGGCGGTTGTGTTATTTTGGGGGCACAATGGAGCCTTCAATATTTTGCCCTATCCAAATTCGCAATTAGAATTGGTTGTTAAACTCTTTTCAATCCTTGTTTCTGTGAGTCTGACGATCGTGATCACAAGTATTTACAAGCAAGGACAATCACGATCTCGCATTATGATTGAAGAACAGAAAGAACGACTGGCAAATGCTCTTGCAGCCATCCATCAAAAAGATAGTGATCTGGAAGAAAAACTGAAAGAAAATCATAATCTCATTCGAGTCTTAACTCATGACATCTCAAATCCTTTGGCCGTCGTGTCGACATCTCTGAGTGTCATCAATGAAATCCCTGAAAGTGCCAGAAAAAATCTATTAGATAGGGCCTACAAAGCAACCCTTTCCGTGATTGAGATTTTAAATCATGTCAAAGACATGCATGCCGTTTCAACTGGAAAGAAAGAACTTTCCATTGAGCCCATTTGCATCAATGATATCTTGGAACAGGCTCAGTTTATATTTTCTGAACGCTTGAAAGAAAAACGACTTCAGCTTCTTTTTGAAAAAGCAACCGGGGAACAAATTTATGTCCAAGCTGAAAAAGTCAGCTTGAGCAATAATGTTCTAAATAATTTGATTTCCAATGCCATCAAATTCAGTGAGCCCGAAAGATCTGTGACAGTCCGAATTGCAGCAGACAAAGGGAAGGTTTATATACAAGTTAGAGATCAGGGAATTGGAATTCCCGCCGAAATGATACCTAACTTATTTAAGTCGGATGTTAAAACTTCGCGACGTGGAACTTCCGGAGAAAAAGGGACAGGCTTCGGCATGCCTATTGTGAAGGCTTACTGCGATTTGTTTGGTGCTAAAATTCAAATTGAAAGTAAAACAAAAGAAGAATTTCCTTTTGATCATGGAACAACCTTTTATCTGACTTTTCCACGTGTTTATCCTGAGTTTCATAAAATCTCGGCATAAGACACAACTTTTCAATAAATCTTGTCAATTCATGAAGAAACTGGAAAAATACCCTTTCCATCTTTGAAAGGTTATTTATGAATATTCGAGAATACTTACCATATTTTAAAAGTTCTTTTTGGGTCACTGGAATTTTCTCTCTGGTCGGCGCAGGAATTGGATATTATTACAATCCCACTTTAGAAGGTTTCTTCAGTGCACTTTTTATCGTTCTTATCCTTAGCGTTCTTGAAGTGTCCCTTTCCTTTGATAATGCTGTTGTCAATGCGACTGTTCTGAAAGATATGGATCCGGTATGGAAGCATCGATTTATTACTTGGGGAATGGCTATCGCTGTTTTTGGAATGCGACTTGTCTTCCCTCTTTTGATTGTTGCTATTGTCGCACACTTGGGACCTTGGGATGCCATTGTTCTAGCTGCAACAAACCCGAATGAATATGCTCGTATTATGACCAGCGTGCATCATGAGGTTGCAGCTTTTGGTGGTAGTTTTTTACTTCTGGTGGGCTTGAAATATTTTTTTGATACTCAAAAAGAAAATCATTGGATCAAGTGGATAGAAGAACCCCTAGTCAAAGTTGGACGCTTAGAGGCTGTGGAGGTGGGCATTGCTTTGGCGATTCTTGTTGGTTTTTCAAAATTGATGGATCCAGCAGAAAGTTATGCTTTTTTAATTTCTGGTGTTTTTGGAGTGATCACATTCCTTCTTGTTGAAGCCATAGGAACTTTTCTGCAAGTTCCCTCTTCAACAACTCAGGATTTGTACAAACTTGGTCTTTCTAATTTCATCTACCTTGAAGTATTAGATGCATCTTTCAGTTTTGATGGAGTTGTTGGAGCTTTCGCAATCACAAATAATCTTTTCATTATCGCTATTGGATTAGGTATTGGAGCCATGTTTGTGCGAAGTCTGACCATTATGATGGTGGAAAAAGGAACTTTGGATGCCTTTAAATATCTTGAGCATGGCGCATTCTATGCCATTGCTGCTTTGGCTGCACTGATGTTTCTTGGAACTGTGATGCATGTTCCAGAAGTCATCACTGGCCTGATTGGTGCTGGATTCATCATTGCATCTGTCATTGCAAGCGTACGAGAAACTCGTGAAGAATTGAGCAAAAATAGCTAAGGAAAAAAGACATCTGTTGGTGTGTGCGTATAGCTCCTCAAGATACCTGTCCCCAATTGCCCGTTCGTTAAACTTCCAGCGCAACGGGCTTGCCCGTCAAACAATAAAAGACAGTGCCCATTTGTGTTCGAGGAAAGACCAACAACTCCAGATTGCGCACCAATCGCATATGTTGGAGCAGATGCTACAGCCTGTGAAATCACCCCATTCATGATAGACCCATAACTTTGTCTTCCCCAACACTTGACGGAACCATTATTATTTCTTGCACATGCTGAAATATCTCCAACTGTGACATCCAGCCATCCAGCACTTAAGCCCGTTACAAAATCAGCAGTATTCCTATCTGAATTCACTCCGTTACCGATTTGACCGTAAGATCCTTCCCCCCAACATTTCACAGCTCCTGAAATGACTGCGCATGTGGTATTGTAAGCAGCCAATGACGTTGCTCCTGAACTAACTCCATTTACGCTGACGGCAGTCCACCTATCTGTATTGCTTGCATCTCCCAGTTGCCCCACATTATTGCGTCCCCAGCATTTGATACTTCCATCTGAAATGACTGCGCATGAATGCTCATACCCCAAAGCCAAAGATGATGCATTGCTAACTCCTGATACATCAACCGGGCTGGAGGAATTGACATTTGAATTATTTCCTAATTGTCCATACGTATTGCTTCCCCAACACTTCACCGTCCCTCCAGAGATAATTGCACAAGCATGATTGTTGTAACCTGCAGCAATATAAGTCGCATTGGTAATTCCACTGACTAAACTTGGGGTACTGACACTACCTGAAACTGAACCAATGCCTAATTGACCCACATGATTTTGCCCCCAACACTTCACAGAACCATCATTGATCAATGCGCAAGTAAAAGAAGGACCTCCGGCTGCTACTTTCACAGCACCAGATGTTACCGTAGTAACGTCCACAGGAGTACCCGTGCTTGTTGAAGTCCCATTACCTAATTGATAAAGATTATTATAACCCCAACATTTTACTCCTCCTGTTGAAGATAAGACTCCGCAAGTATGACTTCCTCCAGATGAAATCGATGACAATCCACTTCCCAGATTGATTACACTTTGAAGCATGTCATTGGCATAGGCCATCCTAGGATCAATCTCATAGGTTGGAGTATTGCCCCAACACTTAAGACCACCTGTCGAGGTGATGGCACATGCCGTGCCTCCCCCTGCACCAATGGCTGTCACACCTGATGTTGCACCTGATACAAGGGCAGCAGGATAAACAGTTCCCGACACAGCTCCTGCAGTTCCTGAATGCGAAGCTCCCCAGCAGTAGACGGCACCTGTATTTTTCAAAGCACAGGCAAAATAGGCTCCTTGATGAGAATCTCCGCCGACGACAACAGAATCAACATCTGTGCCCATTCCCACCACTGCACTAGCATTCAAGACAGGATTTGTTCCAGTTATTCCAATTTGAGTCTGATTGTTGTTTCCCCAGCAATAGGCTCCTCCTGCGATCACAGCACAGTTAAAGGCTGCTCCAACAGCCAAAGATGTAGCTCCCGTACTTCCTGTCACAGTGACTGGAACTAAACTGTCTGTTTGGGTCCCATCTCCTAATTGTCCACTGGTATTTTTCCCCCAACATTGAATGAAGTTATTCGATCCATTATTCACCAAGGCACATGCATGATCTCCTCCAACACCAATTTGTAATACAGTGTAAGCGGCATTAAGCCCCACATCCGCAGGTGTTAAAACGTTGGCTCCACTGACTCCATTTCCAACCTGACCAACGTTATTGTATCCCCAACATTTTGCCTTCGAATTTACAATTGCACAGGTTGTACTATATCCAGACGAAGCAACCCCCAGACTTACATCGGTGGCTCCCGAACCAATCCCTGAAACAAGAACAGGAGACAGACGATTTGTTTGCGTTCCATCACCTAATTGACCCGTTGCATTTTTCCCCCAACACTTGATCGTCCCATCTGTAAGAACAGCACATGCCGAATCGGTTGTTCCAGAAAGCCAGGGTGAATAATTGTAATGCAATCCACCCACTGCGATTTTACTTACACCTGAAGAAAGTCCAACCACTGTTGCAGGACGAATTTGTCTAGCTCCTACACCATCTCCTGCACTTCCTGCCAAGTTCATCCCCCAACATTTCACAGCTCCATCTGTTGTTAAAACACAAATGGAATTCCCTCTGACTGCAACTTGCTGAACATCCGTCGCGACAGATGTGGATACATCATCTTCATTGATTGTGACTGTCGCTGAAGATGTTGTGATCGATCCATGATCTGGAGCAGAGATAGAAACAGTGAAATTTCGAGCACCTTCGACCGTTAAATTATCATAAGTGGTCACCGGTGCATATCCAGTCAACGAACCTGAATAAATTTTTGTTGAACGAGAAACGACAGATCCATAATCTGTTCCCGAGGACGCCGTTCCATTCGCCGTCGTATAACTGACGCTGATATCTGTTGAGGCACAAACGGCACTTAATGTGATCGGCACGGAAGCAACTTGCCCCTCCGTCGCACTTACATCTGCAATGCTGATTGTTGGAAAATCTGATTCCGTGATTGTTGTTGAAATAACGGATATTGTACCCAAAGTCCCATTCGTTGGTGAACTCAGTGTTGTATCAAATACCATATTGCTTTGACACACTCCTGTTGCATCCAAAATCGTCACACTGATACTGCCTGTTGTTTGCCCTGCCGCCAGATTGATAGAACCTGATCCACTGGTATAATTTGTCCCAGAAACAGCACCATTGTCTGAGGTTGCCCACGAAACACTGATCGATTGAGTGCTTGGCTTGTTCAAGGAATAACTCAGAGAGACACTGCCGGATGTTTCACTAACTATCACGCTTGATGCTGTCCACTGGATTGTCGGTTGAGCATCAATGTCTGCCACAGATCCCACTCCTACATTATCAATAACATTGGATCCCGTCACAGCACTCAAGGTTAAATTCAATGTTCGAGTCACTCCCTCACGGTAATAATTATCAGATAAGCTTGAAACTGTAATCGTGGTGGAGGTATTCCCAGATGTGATCGTCTTACTTCCCGTGGCCGAAGTATAATTGACACCATCCAAAGCCGTACCGTCAGATGTTGCATAATTAAATGTTACGTTCTTACAAGATGCCGCCGATAAACTGACTGTGAAAATAGCATCCAATCCCTCGTTCACTGTTACATCATTGATCGATAAATTCACATTGGATCCATCTACAATTGTTCCATTGTTGACAAGCTTTGCCCCACTGGAAGGTGTTAATATCCCACAACCAGTGATTATTTTTGTATTACTATCTAAAGTTAAAATGTTTCCCACCGTCAGATGAAATCCCGCCATATCTAATACAGACGCCCCTCCCGTCGATAAAGTTAAGTTTTGAGAGCCGCCATTCAAATTCAAAGAAGAGGGTATTCCGGGTTTTCTGTGGGAAGCAGAGCGTAGCATGGTTTGATTTAGCCTGATTTCTGGGCTTAGATCTTCAGATGAAAACATCGTCTGATTTGCACCAACACTATAGTTTACTTCTTGGCC
>JACCDG011401752.1_pt1 | contig 29108 bp, 47 predicted proteins | sample 7442471 | NCBI WGS metagenome assembly JACCDG01 (sample SAMN15323444, study PRJNA562643) | freshwater metagenome | isolation source: river surface water | place: USA:Blue River Watershed | collected 2017-08-17 | reverse complement strand
TACCTAGTGGGTCAGCTTCTATCATTGGCTCATATTCTATACTTACTTTTTCTCCGTCAGGATTTGTTAAAAGATTAAATGCTTTTTCAAACATATCTTTAATGAGTTTCTTTGATTCTATTGTTTGATAAACAGTATCTCTACTAGAACCGAATATTTGTGTCTCTGCATCTAGCCAGAAATCATTAAAAGCTATTAATCCTCTGTTGAAATCTTGTACTGGATAAACTTTACGTCTAAATACTTCTACTACTTCTGGATTTGAGAATGTTGATTTTATCAAATCCTTTTCTTCTTTTGTAATATCCTGTCCATAGAATAGTTTTCTTATTGAAATTAACAATGCTTCGTTGTCAGCAAATGTTCCTTTAATAACTTCTATATCTTTTTCAGAATACATTAGTGGTCTTTGTTCCGCCATAATATCTTTTTAAATTAAACTTATAATTAACACATTTTACCTTTCTTCATTACTTTCTTACTAGCTTTCTTCATTTCCTTTTTTGGTGATTTTCCTTTCATATATTTATTGATTATTTGATAATGCTGGTATAGCTTCGACCTGTCCGCCATTAGGGGTAGCTATTGGTATCTCTTGGGCTGGTGGCATTTGTGATAGCTCTACTGGTGAAAGAAAACCTGTCTTAGATAGAGCTTTGTTTACAAGGAATTGTGCTTGTGGATTGTTAGCATAAGCTGGATTTGCAATGATAGTTAAAGCCTTATCAATCGTACTTAGCATTGCTTGTGTATCAGAAGATTCTCCTGTAATTTCTATTTCTATTTCATCTAAATTAATATCTTCAAATTCTTTTTTCCAGTTTATCTTATCTGGCTTTAAGAATCTTTGATTTCCAAAATCACTGTTTCTTTGTTCTGTAATAATCTGTTCAATTTCAGCTATATTAGGTGGATTCTTAACTTCACCATTCTGCAACATTTCATTTTTGATTATCTCGTTATTGATTCTTATTGCTTCATTTCTAACGAACTTAGCTTCTATTTCTTTTATACCTAGCATATCTAGTGTTGCCATTACTTCCTTATCATTGTTCATTTTCTTCATCAAGAAAGGCAAGATAAACTCTCTTAGCATATTTTCAAGGTGTAATCCTTTGTTTTCAGTCATTACTTCAAATAGTGAATATGACTCTTGTAGGATAGCTTCTGTTTGTCTCCAAGCTGTGCCTGATTTTGGAGCAATTCCTAGCATAGCTTCACTAACTCCGTTTAATTCATTGCCTAGAGCTTTCCATTCTTGACCAAAGTTTGTAAGAGAAGTTACATCGTGTGAGTTATTGTTTACTTGAGAAAGTGGTTGATTGATTGCGTGAACCATTATATCGCCAGTCTCAATAGCTGATAGAGCGTTTTGTCCTACATAGTTATTGTCAGAAGTCTGGAATATAAGTTTAGAAGCCAAGTCTAGCTGGTCTTTAATAGCTTTCTTAGTGTGGTTTACCATCCATTGAGCATTGAATAGATTTTTAACAGAACCATTAAGAGTTACAGAGCCATCTTCTGAAGGAAGCAACCAAGTAAGCATATATGGGCTTTTTTGTTCTCTACCCTTATACAAAGTGTAACAGTCTTCTCCTATTTCATTTGCTTTTCCTTGTAAAGAAATAATGTGCATTTGTTGAACTGGCTCTACGTCTTTTTCATTGCCTGTTATTTCACTTAGAGGGAATTTTCCGTGTACTTCATACAGCTTATAGTAGTTGTTTTTATTATCTACATTTTGTTTGCTAGTTAATTCACGAGCTTTTTTTGTATTTATTAAATCTTCTACTTCTTTCTTACCAAATCTATCATAAAGTTGAGTTTCAGTAAGCTCTAATGTTTCAATTTGAATGTTATCTTCAAAGTTTATTTGGTCTACAATAAGTCTTGACCACGGGACTGTTGAAATATTTAATTTTCCGTCTTTTTCTACAAACTTTACTACACTAGAATTAAAACCTGCTAAAGCAATACCCCATTTATTTAAGAAAGTACCAAACTTCTCTTTTCGCATCCAGTCTTGTAAGTGTATTGATAAGAAAAATACAGGTAAAGTTAGTTTTTCTTTAGTTGCTTTCAGTATCATATTCTTTCTATCCACATCAGTAGCTCTGTACCAAATATTACGAGATGCTAAAACAATGTTAAAGAAAGGTTTTTCTCTACCTAATGAGTCAAATTCTCCTGAAATATGTTTACTTTCTAGGTATGCGTATATTGTGTTTATGTCTGTATATAAATCAGTACGGACATACTTAGACATTAAAGTTCCACCACCTGAAATAAAGTCTGTTTCAAGTTTACGAACTCTTTGTGCTATTGATAATTCATTTATAATTTCCATATTTATGCTGAACTTCTAGCTATCATTGGAGCTTGCGTTGAATAACTAGGAGAACCTGTTAATGTTAAATTGTTTACGCCTGTTGAATCTGTTGCTACGTCATTAAATGACCAAGTACTTACTAATCCTGTTGAACTGTAAATATTTCTCTTATAAATATCATCACAGATTTCTCTAATGTTTGTTGGTATTCCATCAGGGAAAACATAGAAGAATTTATTTCTCATAAATCCATTAAAGAATCCAACTGTTGCATCAGAACGAGTACCCATCATATATGCACCTGTGTTTGTTAGACTTCCTGCTACTGTTGAAATAGTTGAACTAGCTACTTCAACATCATTTATTATGAAATGAGCTTTTTCACTACGTCTTCCGTAGATTATTATGTGATTCCATCCATTTGTTAAGTTTGCTACTTGAGTATTTACTGCACAAGTGGCATTTGTACTTCCATCAGTAAGTCTAAATTGAAGTGGCTTGTTTGCTGTATCTCCTCTGTAAAGTAAGTCAAAACCTATGTTAGAAGCATTTGAAACAGCATAACCTGTACCAGAATATTTACAATCTAATACTTGTATAGCTGAACCAATCTTTATATAGTACCAACCTCCAAACATAAAATCATTTGTACCTATATCTAAACCTATTTGTGAAGCATTTGCTATTGTAGCGTATTGAGATGAGGCACTTACTAGAGCAAGACTTTTTCCTGGTACTACTAACCTACGAGAAGCTAGAATATTAGGTGTTGTATCTACTATGTTTAAACTTGTTGGAGATTTACTTGCTACTGTTTGTCTTTGTCTTGACCAGCCTGTAATCCAAGTACCACCTGTAAGAGTTCCATTATTAGCTGTTGTCGAACTATCAGTGATAGTAGTTCCTGAACCTTCGTCTATTGCAAAGTCTCCTACTTTACCTACTGTAACAGGAGCATTTTTGTTATATAAATCTTTTATTTCTGCTTCTGATAGAACACGACCCCACATTTTTACTCCATTTACACTTCCTTTAAAGTAAGAAGAACCTGCTGAAGAAGCACCACGTCCAATACGAACAGGAGCTGTACCATTTGCTAGAGTTAAAGAAGAAGCTAAGAACACATTTCTTAGTACTCCGTTTTTATAAAGTCTTATGTTTTTAGAAGAATCTACTGTTGCTACTAAATCTATCCATTCTCCAGGAATAACTTTATCTTCCACATACGCTCCGTCTCCAAGTCCACCTGCGAGAGCAAACATATAAAAAGACATACGATTATTTCTGTCTTCAGAGTTTCCTGTTGAGTACATTCTAAAAGCCCATTCATTCTGTCCTGAGTCTAGTTTAGATAAGAAGTGAACATATCCTGTGCCTTCAGTAGTTGGTTGCGATAGAGTTGCTGGATTTACAGATACAGCAACTGAAAAAGCAGAATTTGTTGCATAACTATAAACATTATTATCTGGAATAGTAATGTAGTCGCTTGTACCATTAAATAGCACGCTATTAGAAAAGCTTACTGTTGTTGGAACTGCTGTTCTTGTTGTAGCAGTATTTCTAGCCATAATTATCTGTAAGAAACCGTTACGTTTACGTCTGCTGTTGTTGTAAATCCTACATATAATCCTGTTGAGAAAGAAGCATCTATCGTTACAGAGAAAGGAGCAAAAGGCGTTGTTGTAAATGTATGATTGAATATTTGTGTACCTGTTTCAGTTAAACTATCGTAAACGATAATTGAACCTGCTGTCGGAGCAGCATCATTACAAGAGAAAGTTAGAGTATGTAAAAATCCTGCTGAACCTTTTACTTGTGTATCTGCTGTTACCAATGAATAACTATTTCTTTGTTCTACTTTTAAAACGTCATTTGTAATATCTTCCCCTGCGATTATAGTGCCTTGAGTTACGTATGTATTCTCATTACCATCTACCTTGTGAACATTTGTCTCTATATCTGCCATTTTTATATTCCCCGCCTTTTAATTTGTAAATTATTATTTATATTATAACACATTTTAATAAGTCAAGCATTGTGGAAAAGTTATCTTGTTGAATTATTTGCTATTTGATGTCTACGTCTAGCGAATTGGTCTTGCATAGCACTTGAAACTTGAGCTTGTTTTTCTGTTTGGTCTGGAGCTATCTTGTTTCTTACCTCAAAATACATTCTCATTATAAAACAGTCACTATCGTCTGGACTTCTACCTAATAACATTTTAATATCATCTTTACTTGTTGCTTTTCTTTTCTCGTCATTCTTTGTTATGTCTTGATATAAAGATAATTCTTCAATAACTTTCTCTTTATCTTCGCCCTGTACCCTACTAGCTATTTTATGGTTATTTATGTGTTCTGAAAGTATAAAAATACATTGCGAGCGGAGATTTACATAGTCAGAAACAAGCGGAGCATTCTTTGTATAGTGAACATTAGGTAATTGCACAATGGATTCATCTGTTTTTATTGGAGCGTAAGATGATTTAAAAGGAATAATTCCGTCAAGTAAGCTAGAGTTACCAATACTTTCTCCTATTCCAATAGCATCTACTGTTATTCTTGAGTAAGGTATTTTATGTTCTTGTGCATATTCTCGTATCTTAGAAATAATAGTTTCGTTATTTATTCCGTGAAATGTTTTACGCCAAACTTCTACTAAGCCTTCCCAATAAGAAAACTTTGTACTATCAGCTCCTTCTCCAGCTACGTCTACGATTAAATAGTTTATAGGTTTATCATCTACGGCATTACTGAACATATCAATCAAAGCTGGATAACTAAAAAGAGATTTTGTTGAATCTAGATAATCCCAATTACCCATTAGAAGTCTTTGTTTACTTGCTGTGTCAAGTGTTTGCAGGTTTTCTTTATAGTATTGAGAAATGAAAGGGTTATCATCTACTAAAGATTCTATAAAAGCCTTTGTATGTGGCAAATTACCATCTCTATAAGGTTTATAGAAGTTATAGTACACATATCCCCTTGAAGGGTTACAAGTACCTAATATCTTTGGAACGATTCCATTTTCATCTAGCTTGTAACGAATACGAGATTTTACTATGTTCCACGCTTTCTCTACTATCTGATTACATTCATCTATAAAAGCCCCTGTTATTTCAAGTGAGCCAAGTTCATCAAAGTCTGGGTCAGACGGATAAAGGAATAAGTCTTTTAAAAGTATCTCACTTCCGTTATTAAACTTAATTACCCCAGTCTGTTGATTATATGCAAAGTCTATATCTGCTTTTAATCCTTGCATCTTTGCTACTTCAAAAAAAGAGTTTAGCGTTGTTTCTTTTAGAGTTTTGCCTTTACTTCTACCTATAAGCCAGCGAGTGCCAGGATATTTATAGCTCATTTTTAAAACCCAATAACAACCTAGAATAGATTTACCACCTCCTGCACCACCACCATAGATAACTTCTTTAGTTATGTTATCTTCTAAGTAGTCTAATGCTTGTGTTTGTTTAATCGATAGTTTCATATTTTGAACAAATAGTATCATCTTCGCTACATTTATCACAACAAGCTAGAATATATTCCTGTTTTGCTGGTACGATAATACTTCCACAATAACGACATATATAACCATCAGTAATCTTTTTTTTCATACTGTTTTAATTAATAGTTTCATTTAGAAACATAATTATCCAATAAAGATTTAATAAATACTCTTTTTATATCTTCTACTGAAGAATGATTACCTATTTCTGCCCATATCATATTTTTTCCATCTTTTAAATTTAGTACAGCAACTCTATGGTCTGGAAGATTCCATAATTTAGCAAAGTGACCAAAACCGATATCTATAAGTTCATCTTCTTTTGTTTTTGGTAATTTATTATTTTTCATTTAAATAAGTCTTTTGTTCATTCCAAGTTATCTTTTCTCCTTTAGAGGTTAAGTCTGTTTCTGTCTTCTCGCTAAACTTTCCTTTATTCAATCTTGATAGAGTAAATTTAGTAGCATCCCATTGTAAGTTCTTGTTTTTTTCATCTCCGAGAAATTCCGATAGATTATCCATAGCTTTCTTTACTATCGTTGAGTCTTCTAGTGCTTCATCTAGCCATTTAGGCATTTGATAACTTATGCTTTCTGCGTATTCTTGGCTATAACCTGCTTTTAGTGCTGACTGAAGATAATTGCTGAATGTTTCACTTTTTGGGTCAAGAAAACACTTTAAGAATAGTTCTTGCTGGAGATTTAGTATTATTCCTTTTGTTTCTTCTTTATCCATTAGTATATATATTCTCCTATGTGTCCAATATCCATAGTTGGGTCACAATAAATCTTATAATCGTTTCTAATTGCTTTAAGGCAGAAAAATACATCTTCGCCCACTTCTTCCTTTATTATATCATCTTTAAAGTCAAAATATGGAAATCCTATCTTTTTAAATACATCAGTTTTTATTAAAGCACATCCTGTTCCTATTGTTGCACATTCAAATAAATCTTCTGGTATTTGCTTGCCTACTAATTTTCCGTCTTCTATAAACTTTATAACTGTTTCTTTGTTTGGGTTTCTTTTGTGATAATTTGCTCCGATTATATCTACATTTCTACTTAAAAGGCGTTCTAAAACTTCTGGAGCAAAGCACATATCAGTATCTATAAAGAATATATGGGTATAATTACCTTTTAAGGCTTCTGTAACAATATCGTTTCTGTTCTTATGTACTAAGCAACTTTGCTTTAGTATTAAATCTATATTCGGGTATTTTTTAACCAAAGAAAACAGCGTTGCTACTGTCTTACTTTTCATATAGTCTGCTGATGATATACCTATTACTATTTTATTCATATCAATTTACTTACGTCTAATTTCTTTTCTTCTTTCTCTTTTGGTAGCATAGCTTCCGCCTCCTCTTTATCAATTTTACCATATAAACCGCTACAAAGTCCAATTATTATATCTTTTCTTACTGCTTCTCTTAATCCTTTATCAGCTATACTTTCTAATTGTATTTTATATGCTTCTGCTTCCATTTCTAGTCTAAACTTCTTATCATTTAAGTATTTCTTAGTGAAAGTATCTAGCCCGTATTTCTTCTGTTGTTTTAAATGTACCTTTTCGTGTTCTAAAACATCTGGGTAAAGTTCTCTGTTTGAGTAGATTACATTATCGTACGCTATTACTGTATCTTTATTTATTTTAAAGAATTTTGAGAACTCTTTTAAGCGTCTAAATTTATTGAGTGGTTTAATTTCCATAATCCTCACTCCTGCCTATTCACGAGTGGCACGAATGAGAGATATAGCAACTAAGCTACTTCTTCTGCACTTTCTTCAACGACTACTTCTGCTTCTGGAGCAGTTTCTTCTGCAGGCACGATTACTTCTTCATTTTCCATAGTATTTTTTATAGTTAAGCTAATAATTACTTACATTATAACATTATTTTTTAGTTTCATCGACTTTTCCATCTAATATTTCAATAAGTTGTCCTGTTACAATTGAAAACCAAATTTTGGTATCTTCAAGTTCTTTTTTAATAAAAACTATTTCTTCTGCTTTAAGTTCTACTTCTTCATCACAAGCGAATTTCTTACCTAAAATCCATCCGAGTGTTGGGTTTGATACTTGACCACCAAGCGTCATACTTATTGCCATTCCAACTGTTAAATCTTTTTCTCCATTTTTAATATTTTCTCCTTCAAAGTTTTTTAAAATTTCTTTTGTTTTTATGATTTTCATATAGTTATATTATAACTTACTTATAATTTAATGCAATATTTAATCTTTAGCTACTTTAACAAATCTCTCACATTCTTCAACTTGGTTTTTTGCTTTTAATAATCTTTTCTCTGTGTGCATTTTCTGTGATATATAATTCTTTTCTCCTTTCTTACTTTCAGGCATTTTAGCTTTACAATGCCAACATAGACGAGATTCTGCTTGACCATTCCATTCTTCATAGTCGTGTTCCCCATCTCTGCATTTCATAGTCTTTAGCATAGTACCTAAATATGATACAACCATTTTAAAGTCTTGAGTTATTCTTTTTTCATATTCCATATTTTTAATAAATTATTTCTTTTAAATCACTTTACTATATTTTCACAATATATAAGTCCACAATTTGAACACGGAGTTATCATAGTCCCCATACCACTCTTCTCTTTCGAAGATTCAGGGATGAAAGGTGTTTCACATTCAGGACATTCATTACTATCTGATATTCCTGTGTATGTTTGTTTGCATTGTTTACAATATTTTTTCATAATATATTTACACATATCGCACATTAGCTTATAAATCTATAAGTTTATTCTCTAATAAATAGATGAGCATTTTAGCTCGTGCGTCGGCTTCGGTGTTTCCGTCCATTTCATTTTTCTTTGCAGGAGATTTTGAGTGATATGAACAATACCATTTCCCCATATTCATAAATAAACTTTGTTCCATTCCCAGTTTTAACATCTCCCCTAGCTCGGCGACTGTGAAGGCGGAACAAAGTTCTCTAGCAACTTCTACTGATTTAAAACTACTTAAACGCCAATCAGGTGTACTATCTGGGTAATCACTTAATCTATTCCACCAAAAATAACTCTCCTGTTTTACTCCCAATTCCTTTAATTTCTTTGCCAGCTCTAGGCTGACGACTTGTTGTGATAGTTCCATACTCTTTTTTATCTTATACTCCCTATGCGACAATAGGGGGATATTCTCTTTCTAAAATATTGTGTATTTCTTCTAGATGTTCGGCGATACATTCCTTACAAACACAAGCAAATGTTGATTTAAAATCCTTTATACACACATCAGGATTATTGAACATTTTTGTTTTACTTATTACTATTGATGCTTCTGTTGCTTTGTCTATCATATATTTTTATTCTTGGTTAATTGATATTTTAAAACCCATTTGTTTTAGTTTATTTACAAGCTCGACTACCATATTTTTATTTTATTTAGCTTGGTAATGTTTTATAGATAAGCAGGTGGGGAAAGCTTGCAAGCATTGGTGGTAGGACTTGAACCTACATAAAACTTATTGTACCAACTTCCTTTCGGATAGAGAGCCATCACGCTCTTTACACCATTCCCCCATCTACTTACCTATCTCTTATTTACTCACTATTCCTTATTATTAATCCTATTATTGCTCCAAAACCAACAGCAACCTCTGTAATTAATCCTGCATAATGTCCTACTGCTATAAATACAAATGAGTATATAACTTGTGATATTATTTGTGTTTTCATATATTTAAGGTCTTATATTTATAAATTTTTTAAACTTCGACCAGAAACTTTCATTCTTTTCTTTAACTAAGCCGTTGTTTTTAGGTGGGGTTACATACTCTACACTTTCTCCTTCTTCCTCTAGTCTTTTTACTCTAGCTTCTAGAGCTTTCATTCTTTGTATTGCTTCTTCAAGGACAACTTCGCGTGGCTTGTTTATGTCTGTTTTGCGAGGTTTGTTTTGACACATCACACCACCGCAATTTACAGAACAACTTACTATTCCTTTACACTCTTTAACTTTTTTTGTTTTCATATAGTTTAATTATACTCTTAACTTTTGTTAAGTCTATACCTACCCTGTGGATAAACTACTTAGCTAGACAAATCTGTCTAACTCTTACTTTAGTGATATTGAATTTCTCTCCTATTTCTCTCAAGGTGTATCTTTGCTTTCTCATTCTTTTTATTTGTTTGTTTCGTTCGGTTAGTTTTTTCATAATTGTATTTCTATGCGTGGATTTTTAATATCTTTATTCTTTATAATTAGTAAACTTTGTATCTGACTATCGTCTTCAAATAATATTCCAGTAAGAGAGTCAATAACGATTTTATTGTAATTATCTATATCTCTTTTTCTATTATCTCCAAAGAAAAGTTCTATCCGTAAATCAATATCTGTTTTTAATGGTTTTCCTTTGTATTGAGATTTTAATTGCCACTGATAGCTTTCTTTTAAATCTTTGCCCTCTTTACTCATATAAACACTTGCAAACTTTCCACGACACATTGACTTGTATATATGATTTGTAGATAGTGGATTACCTTTTAGTATAAATTCCATTTAATCGTTCTCGTTCGTTTATATAGTTCACGACTTTACTATATTTTAATAATTCTTCATCTGTTGCTTTGTTTAAGGCGTACCAAACATTCTTTTCTTTCTGTAAGTCTCCACAATCTTGATATTGGTCTACTGCGTGATGAAATGCACAGAGAAATATTATTGCCCACGCTTCATCTATTTGTTTACCTGCATATATCAAAGTATGTTCTCTAGTTAATCTACCTTTACAAGTTCCTTCTTTGTGTCTAGCACAGATTTGTTTTTCTTTATTCAATACTTCGTTTACTTGTGGTGAGATTGGTCTCATATTTTAATTATACCATATATGCAATACCATTCCTTATTTCTATTCGTGGCTTTTTAGGTATCGGTATACTTTCTCCAAGTCTTGCGTATCGTGAAAGTTTTTGTTTGCGTTTACCTTTATAGTATGAGACAAGAATTTCTGGTGTGTGGTTAGGATATTTCTTTGTTGCACCGCCCGCCATAAATCTTAAGTGTCTTCCACAACTCTCTGGCAAGTATCCTGCTTTTTCTGCTACAAGTCCTAGAGTTCCCTTAGTAAGCCACCCTTCTGTCTTATTTATTTCGTCTAGTAAGATTTTTTTTAAGCTAGGTTCTTTCATTTTAATTTATTCACTAATCTAAGTAGAACTAAACGCAATGTTTCTTTTAATCCTTCTGATTTATATACATCTTTAATCATTTGGGTTATTGGCATATCACAAAGCGGACAAACTGTAGGATAATACTCTTCTTTAAATTCATAATCTTCGGGACAAAAATACACTAAACTAGCACAATCTTCACACACATATTCACTTTCATTTTTTGTTTGCATTTTAATTACTTATATATCCAAGTTCGGATTTAGTTGGTACGACTATATCCAACTCTGCACACTTTTCTAATGTAAATTCAATTAACTCTATCGCTTCACTAATACTCATTCTCGCTTTATTGCTTATTGATTTTCTAACTTCTTTTGTAATACCGCCCACAGTTATTTTTTTAGTTCCGAAACACATTATCATTAGCCATTCGTGTAGTTCTTCACTTTTATAACCTAACTCATTTGCCATAAGTCCTAAAATTGTCCAATAGTACCTTAATTGATTTTCACTTCTTGTTGACTTTTTAAAGGTTAGAAACATACTACCAACTTCGCCTATTTTACATTGAGTATTTAAGAAGTGCTGGTAATAATCTCTTGAAAGTAATTCTATAACTTTCTTGCCTTGAATTTGAGCCACCTTAAATTGAAATGTGCTTTGTGGTACTTTGGGTGTTTTAACTTGTTTCGTGCTAATTTTGGGCATTTTAGGGCTTCTAGCTATACTTCTGACTCACTTTTAGGTTTCCAAGTATTAAGTGTGAAATAATATGTGCCTTTTTCTTCTGATTTTCTTAAATCAATTCTCATATCTCCTGTTATTTCGTTTTTATCTATGAATGCTTGTAACTCGTGTAATTTTATTACAATGTTTCCTTTTATTGATTTTGGTGCGTTATCTTTTGGTTTAAAGAAACGCATACCTTCAACAAATATTAATTCTGATTTTTTTTCTTCCATAATTATATTTCGTCATCGTTATCTTCTAATGGGTCAGTATCATATATATCTTTCTTACCGACCTTTCTTATTTCATCTGCACTTGCAATTCCATCTAGTAACCCAATATTTGCAAATCCTAATGCTCTACCTATTGCAGAAGTTTCTGCTACTTCAAGAGCTACACCACCCATTATTCCTTTTCCCCATTCAGCTTGTGAATGTCCTGTAAAAATTCTATTAACAAAACCATCTTCATTTGGTCTTAGTCTTATATTCACAGTAGCCTTTACAACTACTCTAATCTCATCATTTGATACAATCTCAGTATCTATTTGACCTTTTGGAAATAGTTTATGGAACTCTTTGACTCTTTCTACTACTGGGACATACTCTTTTCCTTTTATATTTATTGTTTTCATTTTTTTATATTATTATTCCTAAAATTGATAATGCAATTATAATTATTCCAATAATTGCTAAGTCGCTTTGTGGTCTTTCTACTTCTAGTTGTCGTTTTACTCTCATTTCCTCGAATTTGTTTGTCATATTATTTTTTAAACAAAATTAATTCATCGTGAGCTTTTAATGTCTGTGTAGCAATTTTATCTTGCACATCACTTAATGTTTCGTATGCTACATACTTTCCATATTCTTGTGCATAATCTATTACTTCTTGTGTATCCAAATTTTCTAACCATTTTTCAAATCCTTCTGGTGAATTATTTGTATGAGTTTCACATTTATCACTTAACCATTCTTCAAAAGAGTAAATCATATTAACTGTGGTCACCTGATTGGTGATTATCTAATTGTAAATCTCGACCCCATTGTGTACTCATATTTTTAAATCCTGCTGTCTTACCTTTTCTATAACAAAACTTACAATCTGTTTCTCCTTCATCTGCACTATACTTCTGACATTTAACACATAACTTTATAGCACTTATTCTTTCTTCTAACATTGATAACTTTGACATAACTTTTTTATTTAACTTTTTACCAGTGGACGAGACTGGCTTACTAATATCTTAAGTATATACCTACTGTTTACTTTTGTAAAGAGTGTTTATCCACAGTTAGCAATACAACATAGTTATCTATTTGCGTCAAAAAGGAATACCTAGAACTTTATAATTTATTTTCTTTGCTAACTTATTTAACTTGCCTGAAATTTTAAGTAAAATTTTCTCATACAAATTTCCATTTATTTTTTTATTATTAATTCTATTTGTCCATACTTTTTGTTTTTGTTCATACTTTTTATATTTATTATTTTCTACTCTAAGTAATTGGATAGCTAATCTTTTTGTATGTATCTTATCATTAAAAGAAGCAATATCGTTTCTAGTGTACAAACCATCTTCTCTTGCTTTTACTCTCTTCCAAAATGTCTCTTGATTTGGGATATAAAGAGTAAATCTAAAATTTCCTTCTTCGTCATTTACTTGAGCGTGGTCTAATAGATATTGCCACACAGCTCTTTTTAAAGATAAAACACTAAAGTATTCATTAGGTAGTTCCTGTATAACTTCTTCTGTTTTTTGTTTATACTTCATTTTCTAAATTCTCATAAGGTTTGTTATTCCATAGCCATTGTTCTAATGTAAGCATCTCGTGTTTACTTACCCCATTCTCTCCTGTAATGGTTCTCATTTTATATTTTGCGTATTCTTCTATATCTTTTTCGTCTGACATTTTAATTATTGTTCATTTTTAATATCTTATATTGGATGACTAAATCTTTATCAAGTTTCTTGAATTTTGGACGACTCCATTTTACATATTCTTCACATAAGTTTTTCTTCCTAATAAATTCAGCAAGGACGTTCGCCTCGTTTATTTCGTGTTTTAATACGACTCTTAATTCTTTACAGTGTTTACATTTCATATTATCTTTTTGTTATTACTTTTAATTACATTTTAAATTTATCTGCTAATGCTTTTGTGACTTCTGAAAATTTTGGAGCAGGAATTTCTTTTATTATTTCTTCTAAATTTATTTGCAGTAACGCTTTGTTTTTTTCTATTAAAGGCATAACTCTTTTTGATTCTGATAGTAATTCTCTCATTTTTACTTTTATTCCATTTCTATGTATATCATTCCAGTCATCATCATCTAATTTATGTGTTGGATTCCACCCCATTGTTTCATTCCAAGCTGGCTCTATCCCTTGTATATTTTTTCCGACAAGTGCTACACCATTTTTAAACACTCCACGTTCTTCTGGGTTCATAAAAAGATAATATGCCTTATGTGCTTCATTTCCATCGATAACATAATATTGTTCTTCACGAAAACCAGTTATAACTTTTATTTTTAAATTTTCCATTTTATGAGAAAGCGACAGTTGATTTGTTCGCTTGTTTATATCTAATAATAGCCGACTCTAACATAATAAATTTATCTCTTAACTGTACAGGTGTTGTTATTGTAGGGAAAAACTTTATCTTATTCGTTTTTGGGAGTGTATTTTTTATTATACTTTGTATTCTTCCTAAACCATAAGTCACAATTAAATCTTCACTAGCTTGTCTTTGAGTTTTATTACTATACATTCTACTACAAGCTGGATTTAATTTACTAAAACTTTCTATAACAGAAACTATATCCGCAGGGTTTATCCCTGCATTATTTTCTTTTGTCATTTTCTTTTTTCTTTTGTGTGTTAAGCCGTCTTTACCAATTTTGGTAAAACGGTCTTTACTAGTAGCATCATTATGTTTAACTAGTAAAGCGGTATTAACTACCCAAGTTTCATAATCTTTATTTAACTTATAATATAAACTTTCCGACCTTGTTAATATATTTTTACTTACCAAATTCTTTAATGATTTTACAACAGTTGGTCTTGATAAATTAGTTCCTTTCTCAAATTGAGTCAAAGAAATTCTATCGTCTTTTTTATTAAATCCGTATGTTTTACGGATAACAAAAAAACATATTTGAAATTCCGACCCTAGTAAAGCCGTCTTTACTAGTTCTTCAAATATTTCATTGGCAATTTTTGTAAAACCATTTTCGGTTTGTGGATTCGCCATTAATCTTTTATATTCGGCTTGCTCCCACCTTATGAGAGAGAGCAATGCGAATATACATAAGGTTTGTAATCTGCCCGACAGAGCATTGTATATATTTTACCACCTTACGAAAAATAAAATAAAATATTTATGTGGAAAACTATGTTAATAAGTCTTGCCTTATTGTCAAGGTTTGTGTTATAGTATTAATAACGGACACATCTTTTAGAGATAGTTTAATTCCGCCACAACAAAATTGCAATTATAAAGACTTCTTACATTCGTGAGAGGTCTTTTTGTTTTTAAACAAGAAAACTGCCCGAAGGCAGTCCTTGAAGATAAAAGGCCGAGAATTATCTTAAAAAAAGTGTAGGAAAGTTAAAAAACCTACAAGATGATTATAGCACATAAATCGAAAATCCACAAATGAATGTGGACTTTCTCGGAGCCTTTCGGCACTTTGTAAATTAAGTTTAACATAAAATAGCCCTAAAGGCTACTTATGATATTTCCGAGTCGAGCTTATTGAATTTAATATAGAAAATAAGTGGAAGTTCAATAACGGAGATATAGTTTAATTATATCATACCTCCTTAAACACACAAACCACCTTTTTATGGGTGGCTTATGTATTCAAAAATGGTTGCAATCAAAATATGATTACAAGTATAGTATATCATATATTGAAAAGGGGAAGCAAGATTTTGTTAATAATTAGTATTCTTTAACTGGAGTTTCTAACCGTGATTCTTTCTGTTCAGTTCCCCAAGGATGTTCCCAAAACGACCAAATTTCCTGCTTAATAATATCTTTGAATGCTTTTTCTTGTTTTTCATTTAATCCCAAAGTCTCAGTAATCGTCATTATTCTACCAAGAAGATACTCAACTTTTTGCACTGTAAACAAATGAACTGTAAATTTATTTTCCATATATTTTTGACTTGACTTGACTTCCCCTTTTCAATAAACGATTTATATATATTTTACCATTAAAATAAAACTACTCCAAATGTTGAAGTAGTTTAATAAAATCTAGTCTGCCATAATGCTTGAAAATCATTCTCACTTGCCTGTTGGATTATTCCATCATAAGCGTACCTATTCTCGTCAAACTTTTGTCCGAGTGCTATTATTTGATTTCTTTTTAAATTTAAATCTTCTTCATAACACTTGTGACAGATTGCTGAATATAGGACATAAGGTATCATAGCTTTGTCTTTTTTATGATAGTCTCGCTTTATAAAAAATATCCAATGTTCATTTAAGTGATGCTTCTCACACCAGATTTTACGGACACGACACTCTTTGCCTTGTAAGTTCACGGAGCAAATCCTTTCTCTACAAATAAATTCCATTTCTCAATGGTTGTAGCTAAACATTTTGCAATGAATTTTCTTTTGAAGACATTTCTGCAATTTAAGCAGACTTGTTCGTAGCACACTTCATTTTGTTTAGAAGTGGTATTAAAAAATTGGTTCTTGAATACTATCTCGTGCTTTGAAATAGCATTGTTACATCTCTCACAGTGTACATAGCGAAAGAATGATTCGGGGGAAGCGTGTTTAATTTCCATTGTTTCTAGTTTTTAAGTTTACAAAGATTAAATAAAATGCTTTTATGGAAAGCCCATCGCTGAGCTTATTTGATTGTATGAGAGGGTTGCTTATCAAAAGGTTGCAACGCTATAATCTGGTCAATTCTTCACACGCCTTTTCGCCCCCATATTTCTCTTCATAGTGCTACCCCTGTACAGAAGTAGAATCACTAACCATTTCCCATAAAGACATTCTATTTAATTTACATATCTGTTTACATTATACTACTTTTAAGAAAGTATACAAAGTGTATAAACAAAAACAACCTCGTCCGAAGTTGCTTTGTCTTGTCTAGAGTAGTCTAGGCTAATAGTGAAAAAATTTTAATGTGTATCCTTTATATATGTGAATAGAAAAAGAAGAGCATTTACTGTCGTGAGACAAGTTGACAGTTCTAATATAATTATACACTATATTAAAACACAAAATCCACCGAAAGTGGATAAGTGCTTGGATAGATAACCAAACTTTTTAAATATATAAGTTTGAGTTGGATTTCTCCAAAATAATTAGGATAGCTCCAGAAAGATGTATTCAGTCGGTCGAAAGGTTCTAATTCTAAATACAAAACAAACCAAAACGTCCTAACATAAATTATATATTACCCTTAATTGAAATCAAGTAGTCTATCAACGCTTTTACTCCTGCTCTACAACCTGCAATAATAACGCCAGCGTATGCTCCGTGTTGTAATGTATCAATACTCCACAATGTTGGCTCTGAAACCATTACCATAAGAAATGCTGTAACGAAAGTTATGATGCTGGATTTTATGTAATCTTTTAACATATTATTTTTCATTGGTTAATAAGCGACCTATTTATCTGATAATTAAAGTGAAAGGTTTCTTACCCATTACTTGCTCGAACTGTGCAAGTGTCTTTTTACTGTTCAATAAATCTGCTTGTTTGTCGTTGTTCAAATTTCCGTAACTATCACCCAAAGCAATGCAACCATTTAATTGACTCCACCAGTTCGCAGGATGAATCCTTATACCTGTTCTGTTTGGTACATTCATCACTTCATAAGTATACTTCATAAACTTTGTAGAAAAAGTCCATTTGCACTCATAAACTCCTTTTGGAATACAACTTACACTAGACATATTTGAAAGATAAGGGCGTTCGAGTGTTTTACAGTTAAATGAGCCATAGGATAGGTCGCCTAACGCTTGTTTTCCGTCGTCACTAAATCTTTTTAAGGTTACTAGGGTATTTGTTGGTTTACCATTTAAACGCTCTAGAAAAGGCAAAATGCCCTTCCAAGTTTGGTTAAAGTTACTATCTGCATCAGGTAATAAGTAGTTGTTTTTATAGTAAGGCATCCATTGTCCGTTTACTAAAGTATTATCTAGAAAGTCTTTAGGTATATGGTCGCCATATTTTACATTTATAATGAACCCCAAGACGTGCATAAACTCGTGAGCAGAATAATTTAATTCATTTCCGTCTACTCTAACAGTACAAACATAAGCACCATTTGAAAGAGGAGTAGGAAATGTGTAACCTCCTGTGTTTTTTAATTTATCTCCATAGTCAGAAGGATTCCAACCTACTAAAATAGCATCATACTTTGAGTTTTTGTATTGTGCTTCTAAAATGTTTTTTACATCAGGAGTGTAGAAATCTATTGTTTGTCCTTCAGAATTTTTTCCTTGATATAGAAATATCATATTATACTTTTGATTGGGTATAGATACTGTGTCTATGTCAAGAAAAAGTCCCTTGCTTTCAAAGTATGCTTCGTCTAGCTTAGTGTTTATACAAAGTATTTTCATTATGCTAATTTTTTAGGGCTAATTCTTCGACTAGGGTTTTTAATAAATCTTACTGTTGCAGTTCCTTTTACTTTACCTGGAGTTGTTGTACCTTTTTTAACAAATCTAAATGTTGCTGTTTTACCTTTTAAGTTATTCATTATTTAATTATACCTTCTAAATGATAATCTTCTAATGCTGCCGACACAGCATTGTTTATTTTCCTATCCAAAAGTTGTTGTTGATTGTCTAGTTTTGCGTTTATCAGTAAGAAGAACAAAGTACCTACTAAGCCACAGAAAGCAGTACCGACTACTATTGTTGTGTATACTTTTGTCCTTTGTTTTTTATAATCTTCTATCTGTAATCTCATTTCATCATAGTCTACTAGTTTATCTTCTAGTTTTGTAACACGTCCGTTAGTTTTTAATGTTTGTATTTTTATTTCTTTAACATCAGAGTGAATTTCTTTTATGGTACTATTCATTGTATCCATATATTTTTCAAAGACTTCTTTAATTGTAAATTCATTGTCGCTCATCGGATTACATTAATCTATCTTTTAATTCTATCATTCGTGCATCTACATCTTCATCTGTCCAGTTTCCTATTATTGGATATTCTACTTCATTCCAAAGAGTAATAGTTTTAGGATTTTCAAATGTTGGATGATTATAAAAAGCATTTACTTGAGTTCCTGTGTCGACTATTTGTAAAAGCTCTATTTCCGATAAGTTTATTTGCACTGATGGCACTGTTATTTTTTCGTTTGTAGTTATGTATCTCATAATTTTATAACATTTGTGTTAATACGAATGTACTTCCGACAAGTACACTACTTGCTGTTCCATTACTTGCATTTTGTGCAAATTGTACTCTTAATGTTCCTGCTGCATTTACTGTTATTGTTCCATATATTTTTATAAATCCTGCTGTTACTGCTGTTACTCCGCCAACTGCTGTACCTAATGCTGTTGCTCTTGTTTGTGTAGTAAGCCCAGCATCTGTTGTAAGTCCCTCATATACAATTGCTGTTGCTGTTGCTGTTCCTGCTATTGCTACTTTAACACCACCTGCTACGTTAGATGATGTGAAAAGAATTGCTTCAAAGCGGTAAATTTTTCCTGCTACTACTGTTGCTGTAAGTCCTGTTATGTTTGCTAGTGTAGTGTCTGATGTTTTATCAAATTGTGTTGAGACTCTTGATTGTTGTATTTGAGGAATTTCTTGTCTTTGAGCACCTCCATTTGTAAATTGTAATTGTGTTCCATCATATCCCCATTCTCCTGCCGCTGGAGTAGTTTTATTAGTACCTGATGTCATTATCATTGGAGACATTGTTGTAGTACCTGCTGGAAGTGTAAAGTTTGTTCCTGTACCTGAAAATGACATTGGTTTTCTAATTGAGACAGTACCAGCACCAGATAACATATCAATATAATCAACTGCACCAACTTGAAGTCTTAAATCAGTTCCTGCATTTACATAAGTAAAGTTTGTTCCTGCACGCAAAAAATGATTTGTACTACTTGTTTGTCCCGCAGCCCAAAGTCCAAGTTCACCAATGTTTGTACCAAGTCCATCACCAATTCCAAAAAGTGTTGTTGCTCCATTATTGCCTCCTTTAAACAAGAATTGTGTTGCTGTACCAGTGACCTGATTTCCACTTGTTGATTGAAAAATTACCTTATCAGTAGCAGCAGTACCTCCAATATATGTAGTACCTCCTGAAAGTCCTAAATTGTTCGCTAAGAGAGTTGAAGTAGATGTTGGAAGTGTATATGTTGCTGTTGCTGAAGCTGCGAAAGTTGTATTAAAAGCTCCAGTTGTAGTTAAATTACCACCTAGAGTAATAGTCTTTCCAGTATTTGCAACTCCTGTACCACCTAAATCACCAGTCAAAATAGCAAGTGATACAAGGTTTTTACTTGCATCAGTTACCACTAGATTTGAAGCTGTAAGATAATCACCTTTTATTCCTCCATAGAAAGTAGAATTAGCACCACCCCCAGCACCGAATAGAGCAGTTACAGTTCCACTATTTGAAAGAATTTGAACACCTGATGAACCACTAGCTTTTACATCTGCAACGAGCAAGTTTCCTGTTGTGTATGTTACTGAAGTTCCGTTTGTTGTAGCACCAGAAATACCTCCAAATGAACCAGAGTTATTGTATTGAAGTTGAGTATTTGAACCTCCTGGAGAACCACCTGCTGCGATGGTTACATCTCCTGCTGCATCTGGAGCTGTGCCATTTACAGATAAAACATAAGTTCCTGTTGCGTTTGGTATAGTATGTGTTCTAACTGCTGTTAAACCAGTTGCATCATATTTTACTGCTTTGCTTATGTCGGCATTCATAAAACCTGCCAAGTTTGGAAGGTAATAATCTCCTGTTGTGTTGTCGAAAAATGAATTAGTAGCACCTGCTGTAAGACCTGTTACAGAGTCGTAATATTGTATGTTACCTGGCGCACCTGCTGGGCTTACTATTGCTGAAAATTCTATAATACCACCACCTAAATCATTTATAGTCATTCCTGAACCTTGTACGAGGTTAAGGATTGTTTGTGAAGCGTTAGGTATGCCGTTTGTGAGGAGGGAGATAGAAGAGCCAGAGCCTGTACCATTTACCCAATATTTATTAGTTGAATCCCATTTCAATGTATCATTATTTGCTAGGTTTGTTAGAACAACATCCTGTAATTGATAAACACTTTTAGATATATTACTACCTTGAATTATTGGAGATGGTACATTTTTTATGTGAGAAAAATCTATTTTATATTTATCTTCTTTGCTATTTATATCGTTTATTTTAACAACAATTTCTTCGCCATTGTCTAGAATAACTTCTTTATATTCTGGAAGTTTTATTTCTTTAAGAACTTTTGCAACAATTACTTCTTCATCAGCATCTTGTCCGTCTTTTATTTCAATAGCTTTTACTTCGTCTATACTTTTCTTTAATTCTTTTGAAAGAGCATCTATACTAGCTATTTTAGCGTCAAAACCACTCAAGATTGATTTTGTTTTGTCATCTTGGCTAACTTCCCATTTTTTATAGTTTTCTTCAAGGTAAGAAACGCTATCTTGAATAGTTTTTATGTTTTCAGCAGAAAGATTATCAAAGTTTTCTTTAGATTTCTTAATTACATCAAGAATAACAACTAAGAATTTCTGAATATCAGATGGCTTTACAGTATCATCTTTTATTATTTCTAGGAGCTTATTTAATTTTTCAAGTTTAGTATCCATTGCTTTTTATGTTTGTGTATTGTATAGTATGCTTATGATAATATTATGGATTTTAGTTATTATAATTTCTCTTGAGGTCTTTTCTTAATAATACCTCTTGCTTTCGGTATTGGGCGAGTTAATTTACTCTCTATGTTTTGTAGTGTCTTTGTAACTATACCTGCTTTTGATATTGGAACTTGTTCTAATAATGATTTAGCACGAGTATCACCTAATGAATCCATAACAAACTTTGCTAATGTAGCATCTTCTGCTAAATCAATTCCGTATTGTTCTTTTATGTCAGCAAATAACTTCTTTGTGCCTGAATCTTGTGGAGAAAAGAATTTCTTAAATAATGAACCACCTTTTTGTGCATCTTCACCAATAGCTTTGTTTAGTTTATTAAATAATTCTACTTTTGTTGCATAGGCATTATTTAAAACATTATATTCTTTTGAACCATTTAATGCTTTTTCAGTAGCAGTTTTGACTTTATTGTTTAACATACCAATAGCTTTATTTACAATACTTTCTACTCTTGAAGTTACTGGTATTGCTAATCCTTTTGATTTTTCAAAAAGAGTATTTTGTAGTAAATCTACTGTCTTATCGAGAGTTCCTAGTGTAGGACTTTTACCTAACTCCATTTGAGAGATAGTTTCGTTTATAAGTTTAGTTTCTTCTTTTGTTAGTTTTGAGTTTTTAATTGAATCCTTAACAAATTTTATAGTATCAAGTGTCGCATCAGGAACTTGAACATTTTTTACGGATTCCAAAGATTTTGCTTTTTGAGAACCAATTTTATTTAAGTCTTCTTTTATTGTAGGTAATATTAGGTTATTCACTTTCTCCCCAGCTTGTTCTAGTGGTGTTAAAAGTCTTGGATTTTTTAGAGCGTCTTCTCCTGCTTTTACATAATTATCAAATTTCTCAAGAGAAGCTGTTTCTAATATGTTTTTAGTTTGTGGGTCTATTTTTGTTATTTTGTCTGAAATAGTTTCTACTATTTTATTAGGATATTTAATAGAATTTTCTGTTACAGTATTAATTATATTATTTGTTCCTTTAGAAACTTTCTCTGCTGTTTTTACTGTTATATCTTTAGCTAAATTAGCAGTTTTTTGACCTCCTTTAGCCATTAATAAAGTGTTTGCTATATTACCAGCATTAGCTAAGTCTTGAAGTGGTTGAGTTACTTGTTTAAATTCTTCATCTGAAAGTGTTGCGAGTTTTGCTTGAAATTCTGGTGTATATAATTTAGAAAGTTCTTCGCCTCCCATTTGAACACCTTTTTGTATAACTTCACCAATTTGTTTAAATAATGGTGCTTCAGCTAATGGTGCAGTAATAGCTCCAGCTACATTTGAAATAGCAGAAACTCCTTTCGATAAAGCAGAACGCTCATCATTTGAAGTAATATCATTTTTTGCTTGTTCTAAACTTGTAGTTATATCTGTACCAACTCTTTCTAAATAAGAAGGTTTTTTTTCTACTGGCACGCCTTGTCTTTTAACTATATCTTGTTTAGCTTGGTTTGTATCAACACCCTCTAATTCATAACCTTTAGATATTAAACCATCTAAAATCTTAGTTTTATCTACTCCTGTTGGGGCATTTTTTAATATTGTATTAATTTGGTCTTTTGATAATTGCATAATTTTAATGTTTAATTGTTAAGATATAAACCATAAGGACTATTTGTATTTTGTAACGCAGTATCTATTGTACTCAAATATACACTAGTTGCATCGCCCGAATTATTTCTCTTATAATCTTGATAGGATATTCCATTTCTTTTTTCAAAGTCTAATTCTGCATATTTCTGTATTTTTGCTAATTCTTCTTTTACTTTTTGTTCTGATATTTTAAATCTTCCAGTTGGTACTCTATTCTCTCCTGTACCTTCATATATTTGACCATTGATAAGCGTTGATGCTGCTTTAGCAACTAATTCTCTTTCACCATCAGACAACGCACCGAAAGTTACTCCAGTTCCTTTAATTCTAGCAAGTTCTGTAACTGTTAATCCTGATAAAACATTTCCAATAGTAGCTCTCCAATCTCTTGTTGAGTTTATTGTTCCTGGAGGCAATAATCTATCATTTCGTAAGACTCCAGCACTACGAGCTAAACTACCATTATCATTAAGTAGCTTTTCTACATCTCCAATTTTATCAGCACTTGAAACTAAAGAAGTAATATCTTTAGTAGTCTTTTGTCCTTGCAAAATTAATTGTCCTTTAGTTGTTCCATAAGGAACACCTGCATTTTTTGCTTCTGAAATAGTCAATAATTTATTTAAATCAGAACCATTTTCTGCTTTTAATTTATCATACTGTGCTTGTTTTATTGCTCTTTCTAGTGGGTCTACTGCATAATTACCACCTAATTTAAGAGCTTCGTCTAATGCTGTCTTACTTGTAGTGTCGATAGAAGAAATTCTACTGATTATTGCGTTAGCATTTGAACCAGCATATTTTGCTACATTTTGTTTTATTTCACTGATTTGTTTTTCTATATCTTCCTGTTTCTTTAACTCATTATCAGTTTTTTTAATAGCTTCGTTGTAAAGTCTGTCATCTTCCTTTGTAAAGTCAGCTTTGTTTGTTTCATAAAAGAATTTAAGATTTTCTAGTTTTGCTTTTAATGGCTCAAGTTTCATTTGTACTTGTCTATCTGCAATAGCACTAGCTGTTTCATAATTTCTATTAGCAGAATTTTGAAGTATTGCTAAGTCAGCTTGTTTAGATAGTGAGTCTCTATTAAGACGATTTATTTCTTGCTCTGCACCAGCGTTGAACATACCTTGTGGGTTATTTTTTTGTATATTTTCTACTAGTCTACGAGTAGCAAGTTGCTCTGCTTCTATTTGGCTTGTGTATGAGTCTACGAGTTTTCTTGCTGCATCTTGTTCTGTTCTATCAACTGTATTAGCTACATTAGCAATATCTGTATTTGTACCTAGTATTTCTTGTAGTGTTTGGTCAAGTGTTGTTTTCTCTGATGTTTGAGCATCTTTTCTAGCTTGCAAATCTGCTTCCTGTTGTGTTTTAAAATTAGTTAGGCTACTGTCTATCACTCCTGATAAACTATTTCCTGCTGATGCCATTGGTGGTTGTGGTACTACAAAAGGTTTAACTGTACTACTTACAGAGCTAGGTGTTATTATTGTTGAAGGGGTATTTACAGAACTAGGTACACCGATCTCCTGTCCTGTTTGAGTATTGAACTTTGATTGAGCCTGTCCTGGAGCAAGTAGTTTTCCTGTATTAAAATCGTATGTTGGTTTTTCCATTGTTTTTATATATTATACCACACCTTAATTGTATGGTATCTGTGTATTATTAATAAATTCTATTTCTTCTATGGTTACGTCTGTTCCTTTCACTACTGGTTTTACCTTAAACCATTTTGATGCTTTTGAAATTGAAAATTCCTTATAACCATTTAGGTCTTCTGATGTAATAGTTCCTAATTCTGTGAAATTATCAATAATGAAATTACAAGTTCTACCAGAACTAGCACCTTCTATATCTGAAGCAAGGTTTATTGTATAAGTACCTGATAAGTAAGAAATTGAGCTAATTTTAGCTAATTGTCCGCCTCCTGCACCAGAAATAATTTCAATTTCACACTCTTTTGAGGAATCTTGTAAGTAATCATATACATCAGACATATCAGCAGTTGTTGTTAGTGTATTTGCATCTACCCAAGTTGTAGTGCCAGGATTTTGTGTTGAGCTAACAGGAATACCTAGTATGTCTTCATATTTAATTTTAACAGTAATTGAATCATTTGTTTTTAATGGTGAGTATTTAATGTAGAGTTTTTCTGCATTATCTTCTATATTTTGTGAAACTAGTCTTGGTGTTACTGCATAACCTATATTATCAAATTCTGCTACTGTTATTTGTAAGGAATTTTTTGTATCACCTGTCAAATCTCTAAGTCTTGCACCATATATAAGTCTTTCATAGACTAAAGTACTTTGTTGAGTTGTTGTTATACCATTTGATTGGAGGAAATAAGTTTGTCCATAATCTATTAATGTCAAAGCTAAGAAATAGTTTGCAGAATCACCAATACCTGTAATTGTAATAAAGTTGCCATCCATTGCATTTTGCTTTGTAGTAGCTAATTTAAATGAAGATGAACTTACTTTTATAATGTAATAAACTACTCCTGCTTTTAAGCCTGCTATTTCAAGGTTTGTATTAAAGACATATTTAATAGGGTTTCCAGTATCGGGAATAGTGCCTGAATTTATAGTAAAAAGACCAGTTGCTATGTCTACACCAGAATCTAAAACAGATATTTGTGCTAGTGGAGATATAGATGGAGAGTAGCGGTGATATAAACCTACACTTTCGTCATAGCACCAAATTCCGCCTGGATAATTTTGCTGATATTTTTCTTGTTTTACATTTGTTTCAGTCAAAAGACCTGTTACATTAAACAATATCTGATCGCCATCATTTATCATAATATCTCCAAGAGCATTTGTACTATCCCAATTTCTTTTTTTAGGGAAAAATGGCAATATACCCAAAGTGTCAAACCCTCCACCATTAAAGAATAGAAATTCTCCTGTTTTAGCTAAAACTGCAAAAGAGTTTTTGTAAGATACAATACCAACTAATGTATTAGAACCAACAGAAATACCGCTACTTGTGGTAGCAGATGCTCCATCCCATACAAAAAAGTATGATTCCTGATTTTGTCCGTCTGCTGTTACTGATAGTCTTGTAATTATTCCAATTTTATTATTAGAAAATGCTACATTTAAAACTTCATAATCACTTGGTATTGTTAATGTTACTGTTGTTGAGTGAGCTGTATTAATAAGTATAACTGTATTTCCGTTTCCAACACATAGACTATCTTTATTTCTAAATACAACTAATGGGTGTGGTATTCCTGTAGTTAATACAACGCCTGTATCAGTCCAAGCTCCACCTGAAACTGTTTTATAATAAAGTTTTGTTTGAGTTGTGACATACCACCTATTTTGCCACCAAACTGCTCTTGAGTTTACAGACACATTACTAGGAACACCTAAATCTGCGTCTTGTGTAGTAGTAAATGTAACTTGTCCTAGTTCTGATTTAAAAGGTTGTTCTGTTGTATTAATAAAAAATGATGAGCCATATCTACCGATTGAAGTTGCAGAACCGAAATCAGTATCGTAGTTTGGGTCTATTGATTGGTCAGAGAAAACTGAAACTGATCTATTAGAAAGTTTTAAATAACCTTTTTCGTCAAAATTCATATTTCTCGTATACCAAATATTACCAGCTAAGTCTGATAGATTTGTTTGTGAGTATTGATTGTTTTGTGGTATTTTTATAGACATATTAAAAATAAGGAATTACATAATCAGTATCTTTTATTGTTAAAACTACATATCCTGTTGGTATATTCATAACATCATAAGTATCTGTACCATTTTCGTGTACCTCTTTGTAATGTGTTGATGCTGGAATAGGGCTTAAACTTGTATTTCCAAGTATTCTAACTCTAAAGGCTTCTCCTACATCAAAAGGAATAGAAGTACTAGCATATAGAGAATTGACTTTCTTTGTTAAGTCTTCTACTTGCATTTTTAATTGTTTTATTTCTTCATTCATTATGATTTATCTGTGTTAATCCAACTTGAAACATTTTTTGTAACAGTACCCCAAAACCTACCTTTAATCGCAGTCAATGTGTCTACCGCAGATACAGTATCTAAAATTACTTTATTAAAAGTTTTGATAAACGTATCTAATACAGTAGTTGTTTCTGTTGTGGAAGAAGCTATCTGTGAACGAATTACAACCATTTCATTTACTATTTGTGACCTACTTGCTGTGGATATAGTACAAGATGAGTTTCCTGTCGCTGTTATTTGAGGTCTTGAAGCCCAAGCAAGACCAAAACCTATACTACTTACTCCATTTGCATAGTATAAGTCCATTATTTCTGTCCAACTTGGATTAGAAGTAGCAACTGCATAAGTACTAAATGTATGGCTAGTATCACTTCCATAAGTACCAATAGCAAATAAAACAATACTATCTGGACTATCTGGAGTTACTGTTGAAGCAAAAGAAGGTGTTGCTGTTAGTGTAACAGTACCATCTCCATTAAAAACAGAAGATGGTGAAGCTGTATTAAATCCAGCAATTCTTAAAATAGAACCTGTTTTAGGTGAAGCATCACCATCATCAGCAAAAGTAAAGTTTGAAGCCGCAACATCACTAGAATCTGCAGTTTTACTATAAAACCTAAGTTGAACTGCCGCTCCAGACGAAGATTTGTTTACAAAGTTACTCCATCCGCTAGGTGTTGTAACACTATCAGCGTTTAATTGAATAATCACAACTACCATTAGATCACCAACGGCAAGACCAGTAGGTTTAGTTAAAACTAAATCTCCAGTAGTGTATGTTCCATTTGATGATGAAGGGAGAGTTGCAGCCATATTTATGAGAACTTGAATTTATAAGTTGTTGTTAATTCATCTCCATTTACTAGAGATAGAGTACCAGTTAATGCACGCCCTAACATAATGCCAGTTGAAGCAGCGTTGAATGCTCCTATTTCTTCTACTGTTGCACTTCCTGAAAGAGTAAATGTCTTTGCAAGTTGCAATGTATCATTTGTTTGAGTAGTTGTTACTCTTGAAACTGTTGCAGATGCTCTAGAAAGTCCTGATGTTGAAATCTCACCAATAAGAGCAGTTTGTCCTGCTGAAAAAGCTGTACTTGAAGTACCTACGGCTAAGTAAGTAAAAGCTGAAATAGCACCTGTATTGCCTACAAGTCCTGCCATAGCAGCAAATCCTGCGTTTGTAATACCATTAAATACAGTCTTCTTTAATATTGTTTTACCATCTCTTACAATCTCTATATCTATACTACCTTTTGTTTTTGTTGTATCCATTTTATTTATTGTTAATTCTAATGATTATTCTCTACGTTAGCTTTTAATTGTCTTTTAATATCTCTTTCTCTTTTTCCATAATGTTTTTTAATTTTTTCTTCCATTAGTAGCATTTCATTTTGTATAACACCTGTATTTTTTAAAGAATTTCTAAAAGCATACTGATAAGAAGGGCGAAGTGCTAAATATTCGTGGAATAGAGCAGAAAATCCAGGCTTTTTTGTTGTATCTGTACTTGTAAAATATGAACCAGAACGATTTATAAATACTTTTAAGCCAGCAGATGAATTATAAGCAGGAATAACGTCTAGTAAAATACCATTAGCTGTTTTGTCATATCTTGTTGGAACTCCTGTTGTATTTATACCATCATAAAAACTCTGCATATCAGTTTCAGATTGCATATCTACTGGTCTTATTTCGTGATATATTCCTGCTTGGTCTTTAACCATTACTCTATAAATATCAAGTATAAAATTGCCTTGTTCATCTGTAACGAAAGGATAATCACGAACACCAGAAGCTAGACTTGTGGTTATTATTGGATAATCTGTGTGGTTTGAGTCATCAAATTGCCAAGTTCCACCACAGTCAAAAATTGTTGCGTATATATAATCTAAAGCTAAGTTTACATCTCTAGTTATATCTTTTAAAGG
>JACCDG011284733.1_pt1 | contig 29123 bp, 26 predicted proteins | sample 7442471 | NCBI WGS metagenome assembly JACCDG01 (sample SAMN15323444, study PRJNA562643) | freshwater metagenome | isolation source: river surface water | place: USA:Blue River Watershed | collected 2017-08-17 | reverse complement strand
ATCTTCCTTTCCATCATTAATTGTAGTATTGTATTGTGGGTTATCTTCTCCCTTCTGAGTTCCTAAGAAACAATTTGGGTCGTAGAGGCCATAAGTACCACTTGTAATTTTGCTGCCAGGGAGTAAGGAAATATAGTCCATTGCAAAGTGATTTTGCCCTGTGAGTGTTTGATTGGAGAAAGTAAAATTAACGGCAAAATGATTATAAGTAGGTTCATATTTACCAGTACCTGCTCCTCTGCCCCATTGATTAGTTACCTGACAATAATTTGGGTTAGCTCCGTTTCCTGCACAGGCAGTTAAAATAACATTTTCAAATTCATCCAACTTAACATTATGTGTGTGATGCAAAATACAGAAATTCGCAACTGGGGAAAGATTTAAATTCGAACCGGGATTTACAATGCCCAAGCCCCCATTTGCCCATGAAGGATTCGCAGTATGTAATGAAACCAGGGTAGAACCATCTTTACGCGTAGCACAAGAACTAATTTCAGAAATGTATATTAAAGGTGGGCTGGCTGAACCCCAGACAACCGATGATATCTGAATAGCTGCGGGGTAACTATAGTTGGGATTGATTTGACCAGGGAACACCCTGTATAACACCCCGTCAGTTACCACATCAATCTGACTTAAATTAGCGGTAAAGCTTATGTCACCGAAATGTGAATGAGCGCCCTCAGGTTGTATACGATTCAAAGCCGTGTTTCCAATAAGCGGATAATCATAATTAATGGCGGTAGCGCCAGCGATCTGGGCAGAAAAATTTGAATTGTTCACGTTTATTTTTAACACTACCGCACATGTTCTGTTACCGGAAAGGATACTATTCTCTCGTGCCGTGGCAGCAACGATGTATTCGTTGTATATACTGCCAACCATGCGGGGCAATTTTTTAACCAGACCCTTGCCAACGCTAAGATGATGGTAGGGGCTGTTTAGCAATTGTGTATATACAACAAGCGATCCATCCAATATCTGTAATTTTATAGATTCTAACACTCCCGGACCGGTTTGGGGGGCACTGAATAAACATAGAAGATCTATCTTGCTGCCATTTGCCAATTCCATTAAACTAATTCCCCCTATCACCCCATCCGATGTGGGAAAGTATTTAACACCGTTGCTGCCAAATGAAGTAACCAGTGAAAGATCCACTCCGGAAAAACAGGCTATATAGGACTGATTCAAGTCCGATACGTAACCATAGGCGTAGAGGTAATTGTTTTTTTTGTCATGTACCAACCCAAAACACTCTTCCGTTATAGAAGTACCATAATCCGGATAAGAACCGTTTCTCACCGCATATGGTGAGAATCCCCGGGCTGTTATATCCTGGCCGGTTAATGCACAAACCTTAGCAAGCCAGATGCTCCCGAATTTTGTGTACTGCGGGCCAGTAAAAAAGGAATAAGCGGCCGCCACAAAATTAAATTTACCTGCGGGAATAATGTCAAAGTAGGAGTCGGACTCTCCGCCAAGCTCCTGATAACCCGGATAAGACTTTATTGCTGAAGAAGCTTCTCCTATTACAGGACCCGTTGATGATGGTATATTGTAGGAGTAATTCGGGTATGGGTCATATTGAGAAAAGATACTGAAAGGCAGAATAAAAAGCAGGAGTATAAGGGTACAGTTCATCCGGCTGTACACCGATAACATGAATGGCTGCCTGTACTGGGCTATAACGCCTTGTGTCGTTTTTAGGTTAAGCATGATTGAAATGAATTAATACGTTAGGAAATTTAGTAAGTACACAATGGCTATTTGTTTTTTAATTCCTCGATCTCCTCTTTTAATAAAGCATTCTGTTTACTCAATTCAATCATATATAAAGTAAGTTCTTCTATTTTTTCCAGTAACTTTGCATCCATTTTAACCACATCAAATCCACCATTTTGAGCTAGTTCCTGTGCCGAAGGAACGCCAGGTAAGTGCTTATTTTCGCATACATATTGGCTTACTTCCTCCAATGGTTTAAGGTGATAATTTTTTTCAAATACGTAGTCAGCCCAATCGGCAGAGTTGAGTACTGCAACTTTCAGTTTTTCTGTAAGTATTCCGCCTGGAACGTATAAGCGATAGCCTACAGGCATTTTAACTGAGAGGGAATCACCAATAACCACCCCACCATTGCCATGCACAAATACTCTTTGCGTGTTATTAGTCCATAACGATACCTGTGAATTGCTGGTAGTACCAATGTATAAACCATTGCTGGTACCTGTATTTACCAAAGAGGTGCCTGCTCTGAGCATAGGGTTGGAAAGCGTTGTGGAACTGGAAAAGGCACTACTCATCGAAAATAAGTTCAATGTGCCTGAACTGGAAGTGGCATAAAATCCTGAAGCTGCATTGCCCGCCGTTGAGTTATTGTACATCCTTAAAATATTGTACCCATTAGTGTTATTTTGAATAGAGAAATACTCGCCGGAGACTGGAGAGGCTTGAGATTGTGCGCCAATAACCACGGAACTGCCATTGTCGATAATGTTTGAATTACTGGTTCCGGTTATTGGGGCACCTGTCAATTTTGGAATTCTTTGTGCAGAAAGCTCGTATGTACCAATGAATAATGTAAATGCAAGCAAGGTGATTTTTGTTTTCATAGAGTTTAATTTTTTTGCAAACCTATAGCAACATTTAAAGCAAAACAAAGAATGTCTGTGTATTTTATTATTTGGTGGACTTTTTTGGATAATTGGTAATTTTTTCATCGAAATATCTGAAGATAGTTTTAACGAAATTCTACCGTTTGCATTAATATAATGGCCCAATTCCGTTTCACTACAATGCAGCATAACATTAATAGCAACGGCACTTACCACTGTAAATATTTTATTTGGATTGGGTCAAATAAAATATAACATTGGTATTACTTGTAAGGTTTATGCCCTGATTGTGCAGTGAAAATAAAATGCACTACTGCATAGCGAACGGGAGAATTGTCCTAGTGTTAAGTAAAAAGTCATAAGCCAAAAAGCTGAAATTGCGGTTAGCCATGAATTTATTGATATTTCTGTAAGTCTTAATAATCTTACCATAACACTAGTTCCTCTTTGTTAAAAAATTAAAAAACAATTCGTAAAACCTGAGTTGCACTAACAAAGAAAAGGCGTGCTTCAAGAAACTCAGGAATCATGCGAAACGAACCCGTCCTTCCTCTCTGCATTTTCAGAGTTTCTAAGGCGTGTAACTAAAATCCCTACCGGGAACTTCTGGGAATAGTAATCACTCCCTTGTCGGTATTGCTCATCGATAGGCTAACGCACATACCGAATCAATGACCCGGAATAGCAAAATTTGTCACGAAACAGCGTACAACCCCAGGTACGATGCGATGTCGGTGAGCTAGCGAAAGACACCAGCATTCACGAATACAATAGAAGAAAATCAATAAATGAATAATTGTCTTTGAACATTGAAAAACAGCAGTGAGCTTGCGACCACATGTTTGTTATTCTGCCGTAGGTATTACCGGCTTTATAAACATCTAAAACCTGTACATATCAAATGTGTAGTTTTCCGGAAGATATATGCTGAATCATCCGACTGGGTTAATACCGGCATTTGATTTTCTCAGATTCCTTTTATTTAAGGAACTCAAGTAAATAACCTTAGACCTCTTTCATAATGGATGTTTTTCGGTTGATAATCAGAAATTTATCATTACTTAGTCTCTTTGTAATAAACAATACCTATATGCACCATCCATACAGAAAACCTTACCAACCAATAAGATTTTCTGCGAGAATTTTGGAAAAAGGGTAGACTGAGTGAATTTTGCAGACAGTAGAGGAACGCACCTGATGTCAATTAACAGAAAACGTTCCGATATGTAAAGGATTGTTTAATACTATAGAAAGAAAAAGAATAAGTATGATTATTTACGGGAGTAAAACAAAACAAATTAAGTCGGAAGACATTAAACACAAATGTTTGAATTGCGGGGCACAACACCACATCACATTAACCCTCTTTCAGAAATACGCTCATGTTTTCTGGATACCTATATTTCCTGTGGGTAAAACGGCTCTTTCGGAATGCGCCCACTGCCGGCAGGTACTGGAACAAAGAGAATTTCCTGCTGCTTTGAATGAGGAATTTAAACAATTAAAACAGACAACAAAAACACCGGCTTGGGCATTCTCCGGGCTGTTTCTATTGGTTATATTGCTCATTTTGGCAGGCTTTAATAGTAAAAAAATTGGTGAAAAGAATGCTGATTTGATAGCAGCACCAGATAAAGGAGACATTTATGAAATCAAAAAGGGGAGTCAGCAATACACGCTTTACAAAGTGTTAAAAATTTCCGGAGATACCATTTATATGCTTACCCATGATTATGAAACCAATAAAGCAACCGGCCTTGCGGACTTAAAAAATAAAGGCGATAGCGCCTATTCGGGCGAGGCACTTCCGCTATTGAAAACAGAGTTGAAAAACATGCTCGATAAAGGCGAAATAATAGATGTGGAGCGGTAGGCCGGAAAAGGTGTTTATACTGTTTGCAAATATGTATGAGGCCAATTCCCCCTTCTGTCGATTGGCCTGAACATATTTAACCATTGGCATTTACCAATTTGGTTGCCGATCCTACCGAAGCATGGCTTCTTCCTTTTGGCTATTCAACAGAGCGTAAGTAGCTCCACACGAATAATCAGGTTCTTCTCCTTTTGACTTGAAAATGCTGACTTTCAACTTATTCGCTCCGACTTTTTCCATCATGTAAAGCAAGGTAAAGCGCACAAAGTACAACATACAATTAGGGCTTTTTACTTAATTCTTTCTGGCTTACCCTAACTCTTTTCCTTATATTTGCATTTCTTTTGCAAAAATGTATAAACTTATTATTCAAGCAGATACATGTTCGATAATTTAAGCGACAAGCTCGAAAGAGCATTTAAGGTACTGAAGGGTCAGGGAAAGATCACTGAAATTAACGTAGCCGAAACGCTAAAAGAGGTGCGTAAAGCCCTGCTGGATGCCGACGTCAATTATAAGGTTGCCAAACAATTTACAGATACCGTGAAGGAAAAGGCACTCGGACAGAATGTACTTAACGCTATTTCGCCAGGGCAACTGATGATTAAAATTGCCCACGATGAACTTACCACCCTAATGGGCGGGCAGCGGGAAGATATTAAACTTACCGGTACTCCTACTGTTATATTAATGAGTGGTTTGCAGGGTTCGGGTAAAACTACCTTTTCGGGTAAACTGGCTCATCACCTCAAAACCAAACGGGGCAAAAAACCCTTATTGGTGGCTTGCGACGTATATCGTCCTGCAGCTATCGATCAATTGCATGTACTCGGTCAGCAAATTGGTGTTGAGGTGTTTTCCAACCGCGAAAGTAAAGACCCGGTGGCCATTGCCCAGCAAGCCATTAAACAGGCTAAAGAAAGTGGTAATTCGGTGGTGATTATCGATACCGCCGGTCGGTTAGCAGTAGACGAGCAGATGATGGACGAAATAGCGCGGGTAAAAGCCGCTGTTCAGCCGGAAGAGATTTTGTTTGTGGTAGACTCCATGACCGGACAAGATGCGGTAAATACCGCTAAAGCCTTTAACGATAGGCTGGATTTCGATGGAGTTATCCTCACTAAACTCGATGGCGATACCCGTGGTGGTGCAGCACTATCTATTAAATCGGTGGTAAACAAACCCATTAAGTTTATTGGTACCGGTGAGAAAATGGAGGCTCTTGATGTGTTTTACCCCGAAAGGATGGCCGACCGTATTTTGGGCATGGGCGATGTGGTAACACTGGTAGAACGAGCACAGGAACAGTTCGATGAAGAAGAAGCCCGGCGTCTGCAGAAAAAAATTGCCAAAAATCAGTTTAGCTTCAACGATTTTCTGGGTCAGTTGCAGCAGATTAAAAAAATGGGCAATATTAAGGATCTGGTAGGTATGATACCTGGTGTAGGCAAGGCAGTAAAAGATATGGACATCAACGAAGATGCCTTTAAACACATTGAAGCCATCATCTTTTCCATGACCCCGCAGGAGCGGGAAAATCCGGATATTATTAATGGCAACAGAAGAGCTCGTATTGCCAAAGGCAGTGGTACCAATATACAGGAAGTGAACAAACTCATTAAACAATTCGACGAAACCCGTAAAATGATGCGCCTGATGCAGGATAAAAATGCCATGGCTAAAATGCTGCGAAATATGCCGAAAATGGGTAGGTAATGGAAAGTAATACCAATGTTATATTTTATTTGGTCCAATCCAAATAAAATATTTACAGTGGTAAATGCCGTTGTTATTAATGTTATGGTGCAATGTAGTGAAACGGAATTGGACCATTATATTAATGCAAACGGTATAATATCAATGTTAACGAGAAATAGTCCAAAAACGATTTCGAGTATTACATTGGTAAATGCCGATGGATAAATATGTTTAGGCCAATCAACTGAAAGAAGAATTGGCCTAATGCATATTCCAATCGGTATAAAAAATTGAATAACCGAAAATTATAGGGAAAGAACGAACTGGTTTCATTTGTTGGAATAAAGCCGGAGACGATGAACTTAGCGTTTCATGTTAACCAGAACCATTCCGCTTTTAAAATTGAATAATATGGTAATTATTGACGGAAAAAAAGTTGCGCAGGAAATCCTGAATGAAATAGGCCGGGAAGTGGATAGCATGAAACAGCATGGACTGAAAACCCCGCATCTGGCTGCTATACTGGTGGGCAATGACGGTGGTAGTGAAACCTACGTAGCCAGTAAAATAAAAGCCTGTGAAAGAGTAGGCTTTAAATCTACCCTTATCCGGCTTCCGGAGTACGTAACGGAAGATAAATTATTGCAAAATGTACACAGGTTGAATGACGATCCGGATATTGACGGATTTATTGTGCAACTTCCACTACCCCGGCAAATTAATGAACAAAAGATAATTGAAACAATACTCCCCCATAAAGATGTCGACGGCTTTCATCCGGTAAATGTAGGTCGCATGGTGTTAAATCTGCCCTGCTACGTTTCGGCCACACCTTATGGTATTGTGCAATTGCTCGAGCATTATCATATTTCTACTTCCGGAAAACATTGCGTTGTTATAGGGCGTAGTAATATTGTTGGCTCCCCCATGAGTATACTCATGGCCAAAAACACCTCATTGGGCAATTGTACCGTTACCCTTTGTCACAGCAAAACAGAAGACTTGAAATCGCATACCCGTAAAGCCGACATTTTGATTTGCGCTTTGGGTAGCCCGGAATTTGTAACTGCCGATATGGTAAAAGAAGGCGTAATAATTATTGATGTGGGTACTACCCGAGTAGCTAGCGCTGAAACAAAATCCGGATTCAAATTGAAAGGTGATGTGAAATTCGACGAGGTGTCCCCAAAGTGCTCATACATTACCCCCGTACCTGGTGGCGTAGGCCCTATGACCATAGCTTCCCTGCTGAAAAACACCCTCCTTGCGGCGAAGAGAGAGGTTTTTTAAAAAGTTAAAAGGGTAAGATGTAATCTACAGCATACAATTAAGGCCTATCGCTTTTCAATACGAAGCAGCCTGAGTCTTACGGTACTTAAACAGCACTATTTGTTTTTATACCAATGTTATATTTTATTTGATCCAATCCAAATAAAATATTTACAGTGGTAAATGCCGTTGTTGCTATTATTGTTATGGTGCAATGTAGTGAAACGGAATTGGATCATTATATTAATGCAAACGGTATTACGTGTATTTCTTTTGGCTGCTGAACTCCCTTTTATCAAGAACCGATACTTTTTTGGCAGGTAGGAAAAAACCATTACATTTGAAGCTTCTTAAATTTTAAGTGATGGAAGTGAAAGATGTAAAAGAGACAATATTGGCGCAAAACCCTGTAATTGGCCAAATGTTAGAGCACAATCATGAACAAATTGTTTTCTGCAACGACAATGATACCGGATTAAAAGCCATTATTGCTATACACAATACGGTACTTGGTCCAGGTATGGGCGGCACACGCATGTGGAACTACAACACTGAATTGGAAGCCTTGCATGATGTACTCCGCCTTTCGAGGGGGATGACGTATAAATCTTCTGCAGCAGGATTGAATCTGGGCGGTGGAAAAGCTGTGATTATTGGGGACGCAAAAAAAATTAAGAGTGAGGCCCTGCTCCGAAGGTTTGGCAAATTTGTGAATAGCCTGGGCGGGCGTTATATAACTGCGGAAGATGTGGCCATGAGCAGCCGTGATATGGAATTTATAAAAATGGAAACGGATTATGTAAGTGGCCTTCCGGAAAACATGGGAGGCAGTGGCGACCCAAGCCCGGTAACAGCTTACGGCGTATACGTTTCCATGAAAGCTTCTGCCCGGGAAGTTTGGGGTAACGATTCCTTAAATGGAAAAAAAGTGCTGGTACAGGGCATTGGTAATGTGGGTATGCACCTGGTAGAGCACCTTAGTAAAGAAGGTGCTAAAGTGTATGTCAATGACATAAACGAAGAACGCCTGAAAATGGTAGCCGATAAATTTAAAGCCGAGGCTGTGACTTCCGATAAAATGCTGGGGCTGGATATTGATGTTTATGCTCCCTGTGCCCTGGGTGCTATCGTTAACGACGATTCGCTCAACAAGCTTAAGTGTGTTATTATATGCGGAGCCGCTAACAATCAGTTAGCAGAAGAAAAACGCCATGGTGAAATGGTGCGTGAAAAAGGTATTTTATACGCCCCCGATTTTGTAGTAAATGCAGGTGGAATCATAAATGTGTATTATGAACTGGAGGGATATGTGCGGGAGCGAGCCATGAAACATGCCGAAAATATTTATAACACCACATGGCATATTATTCAGACCGCTAAAAGCGAAAATATTCCTACATTTGTAGCTGCTAACCGGCTGGCTGAAAAACGAATTGAACAGATTGGAAAGGTAAAACTCGCCTTCTGAGAGCCGGCAGGGTTGTTGAGTCAAAGCTCCAACTGAACTCATAAAGCAACGTATGATGTGTAATTTTTGACAAGAATTTCTGACTTAATAAAAGTTCTTTATATGGTAAACAGGAGGTTTCTACGAATTAAAGTGATGCAGGCACTCTATAGTTTTTTTCAGTCTGAAAAAAACGACCTGGGAAAAACAGAAAAAGACCTGTTTTATAATATAGATAAAATATACGACCTCTATATCTATCTCTTTGCTTTGCTTATCGATATAAGGCACGTTGCCTATATGTCTACCGAAGATGCCAAAACCAAAAGGCTTCCTACACAGGAAGACCTGAATCCCAACACAAAATTCATTGATAACCCCATACTGGTTAGTTTATCGGACAACAATCTTTTAGCCAAAGAAATAAGTTCACGCAAAATTTCATGGCAAAATGATCAGGACATTATCCGCAAAATAACCAATGAACTAAAGGCTTCGGAGGCCTATAAAACCTACATGAATTCCGGCAAAAATGATGTGCAGGAAGCCAAAATCTTCCTGGTTGATATTATACGCAACCTCATTGCTGATCACGAATTATTAAATTACTGGTTCGAGGAAAAAAGCATTCATTGGTCTGATGACATATTTATAGCCATGACATCTCTTCTGAAAACCATTGAACAGGCCGATACTGATGGAAAAATTATCCTGATGCCCCTGTACAAGGATATAAACGAAGACAAACAATTTGCACGCGATCTGCTAGCTCGTTGTGTGGTGCATAACGAAAACTTCTCTGGTATGATTTCGGAAAAAACCAAAAATTGGGAAGTAGATCGTATAGCCGTAATGGACATCCTGCTCATGAAAATGGCCCTCACTGAAATTATGTGCTTTGAGAATATTCCTGTTAAAGTCTCCCTCAATGAATACATTGAAGTATCCAAACAATACAGCACTCCCAAAAGCAAATTGTTCATCAACGGGATATTAGATAAAATTGTACTGGATATGAAGCAGGACGGTAAAATTATTAAAACAGGACGAGGCCTGTTGGAAAGCTAAACCCTGAACTTTTCAATACTGCAGAATAATGCTACATTTGTGTCCCAAAAAAATTAGTATATGAACCGATTTTTTCTTATGCTCTTGAGTACAGCCCTGCTTGTAGCCTGCCAGGGTGAAAAAAAAGAAGGACTAAGTACTGCTGACATCAGTATTAATGGTGACAAGAGCCTACTCCCTGTTATTCAATTTACTGAAACCAGTCACGATTTTGGTAAAATAACCCAGGGCGAAAAAGTTTCGTACAGCTTTAAATTTACCAATACAGGTAAATCCAACCTTATCATTGCCTCGGCTCAGGGCAGTTGTGGCTGTACAGTGGCTCAGCCTCCCAAAGAACCAATTGCTCCCGGAAAAGAAGGTAGTATTGATGTGGTATTCAATAGCGATGGTAAAGCCGGTAAGGTGGATAAACAAGTAACTGTGCGTACCAATTGCGAGCCGCCAACCCAAATCCTTACCATTTCGGCAGAGGTAATAGTACCTACTGAAACCGAACCCAATGCAAGTATGAAATCAAAATAATCAATATAAATCAACAATTATGCATTCATCTTTTATATTACTGCAAGCTCAGGCCAAGGGGCCATTCGGAGATTATGGAACCTTAGTTATGATTGGTCTTATGGGCGTGGTATTTTATTTTTTCATGATACGTCCGCAGCAGAAAAAACAAAAAGAGGCCAAAAAATTTATGGAAGAAATAAAAAAAGGCGATAAAGTCGTTACCTCCGGCGGAATTTTCGGAAGAATACTTGAAATCACTGATAACTCCTTTATTTTGGAGCTTGAAAGTGGCAGTAAAATGAAGGTACTGAAATCGGCTATTTCACAAGAGCTATCTGTATCCGGCAATAAAATGGCTTAAATAATAGTAACTGATCATTTCTTAAAAAAAGCCAGGCTCAACCCTGGTTTTTTTATTTCGGCTTATGTTCGGCCTCTGTATTATAACGTTTGGAAATAAAGTGAGAGAAGCAAGATATGATTATTGCCCAAAAACGAAATAGATACCCTCGACAACATCCCGAAGTGTTTCAATCTCTCTCATAAACAAATGGAACGGTGTGTGAAACTGGTATAGGGGCAGTTTGATAAGCTTAGAAAAGAAGTTGTACGTAAACAGACTGATATTTGGGCGATTTATAACAAACAGAAGATTTAATTAATAAAAAATGACAAAATAAGGATTTATAACCCCAGGATATACGGTTGCGTGGTATTGAAGACCCGCAAAGAATAAATCCATTTACCAGATACAAAAATGAACTATTTTAAGACAATACTTTTACTACTGCCTTTTACGACTTTTATATCGGGATGTATTACAACAAAAAATATGGAATATCGTTTAACCAAAAACTACAAACCCGATAATCAAAAACTTTACGACACCATTGTAAAATTAGACAGCATATTTTTTGAGGCTTATAATACCTGTAGTTTAAACCTCGAAAAGTACGGCTCATTCTTTTCTGACAATATTGAATTTTACCACGACCAGGGCGGCTTAATGACCTCGAAACAGGATATAATAGCTGCTACTCAGAAAAACATTTGCGGAAAAGTAACAAGGGAACTTGTGAAAGGGAGTTTAGAAGTTTATCCCATTAAGGACTTTGGCGCAATTGAAATAGGCTTACACAAATTCCACAACAATCAGGAACCAGCGGGCAGGCCTTCAAAAGCCGGGCGGTTTTTGATTGTGTGGGAAAATAGAAACAGTACCTGGAAAATACGGCGAGTGGTGAGTTTGCATTAACCCAATTTATTCATTCGAGTTCCTATATGGTATTTCAGCGCTTTATTTCAAAAGAAGAAAAATAACGCATGGTTGCCTCCGTAGCTTCCACTTCTTCTACGTCAGCAAGTGGCGGCCCTATCTGACACCAATCTATCATTTTATGAATACTATCTTCGCTACCCTCTATTTCCAGGTAAACATTGCCATTAGCCTGATTACGGACAAAACCATTTAAGCCCAGTTTAAGTGCCCGGGCATGCGCCGAAAAGCGGTAAGAAACCCCCTGTACCCGTCCCTTAATTGTTATGTTATAATGCCTGAACATAAGCTGTTAGTTGGCCGACAATAGGACGAACATATTCTTTTAAAAATTGTCTGTAATGTGTTTTTCAAAATCAAAATACGGCTTCCGGTATCAGACGGTTCTCATTCAACCGCATATTGACTCCACCGAACCATCAGGCAAATTGCCTGTGCTCGGTTTTAAACAATTCGTCTTTGGTAAGACCTTTAAAATACGCATACGTTATTTTCAAGCCTTCTGCTCGGTTTACTTTAGGCGACCAGTCTAATAGTTCTTTCGCCTTACTGATATCCGGGCGGCGTTGTTTAGGGTCATCTTTAGGCAAGGGTTTGGAAATCAATTTCTGATTGGCACCAGTCAACTTTAAAATCTCTTCCCCAAATTCCTTAATGGTAATTTCATCCGGATTACCGATGTTTACCGGGTATATATAATCGCTCAGTAACAAACGGAAAATTCCTTCTATTAAATCATCTACATAGCAGAACGAACGGGTTTGTGAGCCGTCGCCAAACATGGTTAAATCCTCTCCCCGCAGTGCTTGTCCTATAAAAGCCGGCAGCACACGGCCATCGTTTAAGCGCATACGAGGGCCATAGGTATTAAAAATACGTACAATACGGGTTTCCACTCCATGGGCATTATTATAAGCCATTGTAAGCGCTTCCATAAAGCGTTTAGCCTCATCATAGCATCCGCGGGGACCAACCGGATTTACATTACCCCAGTATTCTTCTGTTTGAGGATGAATAATTGGATCACCATATACTTCGCTGGTAGACGCTACGAGTACACGTGCTTTTTTTACACGTGCCAATCCCAGTACATTATGCGTACCTAGCGAAGAAACTTTTAAGGTTTGAATAGGGATTTTTAAATAATCGATAGGGCTGGCCGGAGAGGCAAAATGTAATATGTAATGCAGGTCTCCTGGCACAAAAACAAACTTGGTTACGTCGTGGTGGTAGAATTCAAAATTTTTGTGTCTGAACAAGTGCTCAATATTTTTCAGGTCGCCGGTAATGAGGTTATCCATGCCAATAACATACATTCCCTCTTTTATAAAACGGTCACACAAATGTGAACCTAGAAAACCTGCTGCTCCGGTTATTAATACTCTTTTCTGCATGAAGGTGATTAGATATTAGATGTTAGACACAAGGCATTAGTAGCTGGTATTTAGCAAAAGGCTTTAAATCCTGAACTTTCAAATCTTCAAATCAGTCAGCTAATCAGCACATTTGCTAATTAGCTAATCTCTCACCTCACCACTTCTCTTCCGATACTGCAATAATAGTAGCCCAGTTTTTTCATTTGTTCTGTTCCATAAAGATTACGACCATCAAAAATAACTTTATTTCTGAGCGTGGCCGAAACCTTTTCAAAATCCGGGGTACGGAAAAGACTCCATTCTGTGGCAATAATCAATGCATCAGCCTGTTGCAAAGCCTCATACTGATCCGTTGCATATTTTATTTTATCGCCGAATACAGCTTTCACATTATTCATGGCCTCGGGGTCATAAGCCCTAACGGTTGCTCCTGCAGCCAGTAATTCTTCAATCAGGTAAAGTGCCGGAGCCTCGCGTATATCATCCGTATCGGGCTTAAACGCTAAGCCCCACAGCGCAAAATGCTTACCCTTAAGCGCATTATTAAAATAAGATTTAATCTTCGGAATAATAATTGTTTTTTGCTTTTCGTTCACCGTCATAACCGACGACAGAATTTTAAAATCATAATCTACTTCCGAAGCGGATTTGGCCAAAGCTTGTACATCTTTTGGGAAACAGCTACCGCCATAACCAATTCCCGGAAACAGGAAACGTTTCCCAATTCTGTCGTCGCTGCCAATACCAATGCGTACCATATCCACATCTGCTCCAAGCTTTTCGCAAAGATTGGCTATTTCATTCATGAACGTAATTTTGGTTGCCAGGAAAGCATTGGCAGCATATTTGGTTAGTTCAGCCGACTTTTCATCCATAAACACAATCGGATTGCCCTGCCTAACGTATGGCTTATACAGCTCCTCCATTATTTTCCGGGCCTTTTCGGAACCGGTACCAATAACTACCCTGTCGGGTTTTAAGAAATCATCTACCGCAAAGCCCTCTCGTAAAAATTCAGGATTGGATACCACGTCAAAGTCTACCTTCGCATTTTTTGCCATAGCTTCCCGCACCCTGTCTGCTGTACCTACCGGCACGGTGCTCTTATCTACCACAACTTTGTAGTCTTTGATTATTTTCCCCAAATCAGCAGCTACTCCAAGCACATAACGCAAATCAGCACTACCATCCTCACCGGGAGGTGTAGGAAGCGCCAGGAAAATAATCCGGGCTTTTTCTACTGCCTCATTGAGGTTAGTCGTAAAACTTAAGCGCCCGGCTTTTATATTCCGGTGAAACAATACATCCAGATGCGGCTCATAAATAGGTACCACACCTTGTTTCATTTTATTAACTTTTTCTTCGTTGATATCAACACAGATCACGTTATTCCCTGTTTCAGCCAGACAAGTACCTGTAACAAGGCCAACATAACCGGTGCCTACTACTGCTATGTTCATAGTTAGATGTTATATATTATTAAAGGCAAGACTTAAAAAGTTAGACATAAGATACGAGACTTTAGATGCAAGACATAGGACATAGGTTAGATAACTAGAAGATATAAAGCAGGCATTGAAACTCTGATGCGGGTTTGATAAAAAATCTGTTCAGTACTCATCATCTTTATTCCCTATTCCTTATCCCCTATTGCCTACTGCCCCTTTACAAACCCCAGAACCGTATCCGCAATGTATTTCAATGTTTCCTCATCCAGTTCGGTATGCATAGGTAATGACAATACCGTTGCGCACAACTTCTCAGTTACCGGGAAATCGCCTTCCTTATAACGATCGCTCTTATAAGCGTTTTGCAGATGTAGCGGAATAGGATAATAAATCATGGCCGGAATGCCTTTCTCTGCCAGATATTCCCTCATTTTGGTTCGATCGATCCCATTTAACTGAAGTGTATATTGATGGAAAACATGATTAGAATGCTTCACCCTTACCGGCGTTTTTATCCGGGTATTTCCCGCAAAGGCCTTATCATAAAAATCAGCTGCTTTGTTGCGGGCTGCAGCGTATTCGTCCAGGTGTCTGAGTTTAATTTTCAGTATACCGGCCTGTATTGTGTCTAAGCGCGAATTTACCCCCAGAACATCATGAATGTATTGCACACTTTGACCGTGATGGGCAATCATTTTTATTTTGGCCGCCAGCTCACTATCATTGGTGTAAATAGCACCGCCATCGCCATAGCATCCAAGGTTTTTGGAGGGGAAGAACGAAGTACAGCCGATAGTACCAATGGTTCCGGCTTTTTTCCGTGAACCGTCTTTGAAAAGATAATCAGCACCAATAGCCTGCGCAACATCTTCAATCACATACAAATTATGCTTACGGGCCAGTTCCATAATGGCTTCCATATCGGCACACTGACCGAATAAATGTACTGGCACTATGGCTTTGGTCTTGGGTGTAATGTTCTTTTCAATAGCCGCTACATTAATATCAAATGTATCGGGGTTTACATCTACCAGTACCGGGCTTAAACCCAACAAACCGATAACTTCTGCTGTGGCCACATAGGTAAAATCGGCTGTAATCACCTCATCACCCGGTTTTAGTCCAAGAGCCATCATAGCAATTTGTAAAGCATCCGTGCCATTGGCACAGGGTATTACATGCTTTACTCCGAGGTAATGTTCCAGATCTGTTTGAAACTCCTTTACTGCGGGACCATTGATAAAAGCCGTAGTATCAATTACTTCCTGAATAGCCTGATCTACTTCTGCTTTTATTTTTTGGTACTGACCCTTCAGGTCGACCATTTGTATTTTTCTCGTTAATGTATTCATTCGTAAAATCGAAATGCGAATATACCTAATTTTCTGTATTAAATGTTTACTTTTAGCGCACTTAAAAACTAGTAATAAAATGAAGAAAATTGCGGTTTTCACCTCTGGTGGCGACTCTCCCGGCATGAACGCCTGCATTCGTGCCGTAGTACGTACCGCCCTTTACCACAAGCTCGAAGTGATGGGCATTACACATGGTTATGAGGGCATGATTAACAATGAATTTATTCCTCTTAACCAAAAATCTGTTGCTAATATCATACAGCGCGGTGGTACAATTCTAAAAACTGCACGTAGTGCCCGTTTTCGCACACGTGAAGGCATGCTGGAAGCAAAACGAAACCTGGAAAAACACAACATAGATGGGGTTGTGGTTATTGGTGGCGACGGTAGTTTTACCGGCGCACTCGAATTCAGTAAAGTGTGTGCAATTCCTTTTGTTGGATGCCCGGGTACTATTGATAATGACCTCATTGGCACTGATTTTACGATTGGTTACGATACGGCCATTAATACTGTTATAGATGCTGTAGACCGCATAAGGGATACAGCCGAAAGTCATGACCGGGTATTTATTGTTGAAGTTATGGGTAGAGATGCCGGATTGATTGCTTTGCGCAGCGGTATTGGCAGTGGTGCGGAGGCTATTATGATTCCCGAATCAAAAAACGATCTCAACAGCCTGTTAAAACGCCTGGAAAAAGGACGGAAAGATAAGTCCAGTAAAATTATTATTGTTGCAGAGGGTGATGAAACGGGCGGAGCCTATAATGTTTCAAAAATTGTGAAAGAAAAATTCCCGTCCTACGATGTGCGCGTAAGTATTCTGGGTCATATCCAACGGGGCGGATCGCCAACCTGCATGGAACGGGTAAATGCCAGTCGTATGGGTTATTCTGCCATTGGTGCTTTGCTTGACGGGCATCGTAATGTTATGATTGGTATTGTGAATAAAGAGATTACGCATACTCCGTTTGAAAAAGCAATTAAACACATTGAGGAATTAAATCCCGACCTGCTGCGCATGATGGAGATATTATCCCTGTAACGCCAATGCTAATAAAAAGTCGTAGTCGGAAAAACGGATTATTATTTAAATTGTATTTTTAATGCCTAAAAATTACTTTCTGTGAAAAAGTGGGTGGTTAAAGCCATTGTTCAGAAAATTATTTCTTTCTTACCCAACAGTAATAAAATTAATTACCTGTTCCAGAAGTATGTTACCAAAGGGGTTATTCTATCCGACGAATATTTCAGGGATCGCCTGGCGCATGGTATTCAACACATTCAGGCGTACAAAAAACAGGCGGGTGAACTCAATGGAAATACCCTTGAGCTGGGTACGGGCTGGTATCCTGTGGTACCGATAGCCATGTTCCTTTCGGGTGCTGAAAAAATTATTACCGTTGATATATCGCCGCTTACGGATAAGGAGAAGGTACTTACTACGGTAAAAATGTTTATCGAATATCGTAAACAACAACAACTGCCTGCAGAGTTGCTAATTAACGAAGCACGTTTTGCACTGCTTTCAGACTTAGTGACCGATCATTCCGGATCAGACCTTAAGCAGATACTTGAAAAACTCCGCATTACATACCTTAACACGGATGCCCGACATCTTCCTTTTCCTGATGGTTATTTCCAGTTAATTCATTCTAACAACACTTTTGAGCATATTTATGAGCCTATACTTGCTGGTATTTTAAAGGAATTTAAGCGATTACTGGCTCCTGGTGGTGTAATGAGTCATTTTATTGATATGAGCGATCATTTTGCCCATGCAGATGCCGGTATAACTATATACAATTACCTGAAGTACAGCGAAAACCAATGGAAAAAAATAGACAATGACGTTCAGCCCCAGAACAGAATGCGTATATGCCAGTACCGGACTTTGTATAAGAAGCTATCCCTGCCGATTGTGGATGAAAATCTGAGACCAGGTGATATAACAGCATTAAAAACACTGACACTCTCGGCACCCTTCAATAACTTTAAAGCCGAGGAAGTAGCTGTTAGCCATGGTTATATTATTTCAAACTAAAACAAGTGGTTTTCGATAATAAAAGCGGGTCGGAAGACGAAAGGTTTTAATATTCTGTTAAACTGAATTATATTTGCATTGCATACGTTGAAAAATGATCGGTAATATCATATCCTGGTTTGAAACACAGGCATTCGGTGTTTGCGAATGGTGGGGTAAAAAACTTGGCATTAAAACCACCGCCATACGCATGTATTTTATCTATCTGTCATTTTTTACATTTGGCTCGCCCATTATTGTTTACTTTGTTATGGCTTTCATGCTCGAATACAAAGAGTTTTTTAAACCACGCCGCTACCGCCGCCGAAGCATCTGGGATATATAGAGCTGGGTGTTAATCCGCCCATTTTGATCCGGAAAAATCAAGCTGTATAGATTCTGTTGAAAAAGATTCAAACTATCGTTTTGGAACAACTACTTTGAATTCAATAATTCTGAAAGTTTGGCCTTCAGATCCTTGCCCCGAAGGTTTTTAGCAATGATTTTACCCTCTTTGTCCAGTAAAAAATTAGAAGGAATGCTGCGTACACCATACTTCATGGCTACTTCATTGCTCCAACCCTTCAGATCCGATACCTGTATCCACGCCAACTGATCTTTCTCCACAGCCTTTACCCATTTGTCCTTTTGCTCATCAAGTGAAACCCCCAGAATATCAAAACCCTTATCTTTAAATTCATTATATGCAGCCACTACATTGGGGTTTTCAGCCCTGCAGGGGCCACACCAGGAGGCCCAGAAATCCACCAATACATATTTGCCCCGATACGACAAAAGGCTTATCGGTTTATCATTGAGGTCGTTCAGCGTAAAGTCCTGCGCAACAAAACCCACACTGGTGCTTTTTACCTGGCTGATCTTCTCAGCGGCAATTTTTCCGTATTTGGTATCCCGTAAAGCCGGATCGAGCAGGGAATAAATACTATCGAGGGCTGTATAAGTCTTTTCTGTAGGGAAAAAGGCGATGATATAGCCACTAACCGCAGATGCAGGATGTGCAGCAATAAAGGTTGTCATTTGGTTTGCAGTCTCATTATCAATCTGTTGATATTCTAACAGTTTTTCCAGAATTTTTAGCGTATCGTTGGTGGCCTGGAGTTTATTTAATGCCTCAATCATAATTGCTTTCTTTAAATCAGCAGCTTTTATTATGTTGGTATAGGTATTATAATCTTCCTGTGTTGACCCGCCTTTTACCTCAATATGCTCAAAAGCATCCAGGCTACCCTGTATGGTCACATTTCCTTTATCCACAAAAAACAATAATACGTTTTCAGGTTTATTGGCTACCTCTATCCAATACATATTCGGTTCCGGCGTATTGCCTTTAAAATTGAATTTTTCTTCTGCTGCAACTATCGTATCGGTAAACGCTTTGTTATCGTATTTATGCGAAAGGTATAATTTTGTTCCTTTCTTAAGGCCTTTCAATGTGCCACTAAGTGTAAAATTACCGCCTTTAGCCAGGGTCTTTTTCTGGGCAGGCAGGGCCAATGCAGTAAACAGTAGTATTGAAAGGAGAATAAATTTTTTCATGATTTAATTGATTTGAATAAATGGATAAATTGCATTGTGGTAAATATAGGCATTTAGAAATGAGATGCCAGATGCCAGCGACAAGAATTGTGCCAGGAGTGTTTTTTATAACACCTGTAAATCCCCTCAAAAATCCCGGTAAAAATTATACAAACTGGTTTTAATGCCAGCATACAAAAATGGTGTTTGTTCTATAAAACCTCTGCTATTGCTGAGCGAACGCTGAATAATACCTGCCTCTATACGCAGGTTCATATTCGGAATAAGATAAAAACTGTATTTTAAATCAGCTTGCAGCAGTGTAGTGGCAATACCCTGCGTAGTAAAATTATTATAATCCTGATTCCGTGTATTGTAACTCAAAAAGATATTATTCCCAACGTTAGTATTTACCAGCCATGAACTGTCGCGGCCAATAAGGGCATAATTCACTTTCAATTCGAGTCTGTAACGGTGATGGCGATAAGTGATAATGCCCAGTACTTCATAAAAATTGGCTCCCAGGGGGTGAGCAAGAGGCTGGTTAAAATGCGCATAGTTTTGCTGCGATGAGCCATGTGAAAACGTATAGGGACGTACGTAATTGAACTCGCCCTGCACACAAAGTTTTTTTATACCCAGGGCATCCGTGTATTTAAATCCGGCCTGATAACCCTGCTTATTGGCCCACCATCCCTTTCGCGCCATTACTTCTTTCAATAAAAACTCATCCAATACCACCTGGCCATACAATTTTATACGCTTAAATAATTTCACACTGAGGTTTAAACCCATCAGGGCATTATCGCTCGAACCATTGGAAAATTCTACCGGACGGAAGAATATAACCGGATTGAGGTAGGCCGGATCAAAACTTCTGTGACGACTACTATCACTCCCCGCCCAGATAATGTTTTCAAACAGGGATATATTTAGCCGCTTTCCCGCATTCCAGCTCAGGTAGTGAAATGTACCGAATTTATTCCGGTAATTGCTCTTTAAACCATTCGTGCTGTATAAATCGGTAAACCAACTGTACCAGCAATTGTACTGTAGTCTCCAAATATTCAGGCTACTTTTAAAATAGGGGTAGTTATTAGCAGCATCGCTCAATAATAAAGAGCGGTAACCGTCGCCCACAAATAACTTCCCTTTTCCCGCCTGAAAATTCAGGTAAGTGGTAGGATTATATGAAACGCTGCCGCTGAAATTACTAAAGGTGTATTTCTGATCGGTTATACCTCCGGTATTGTCTGGCTTTCCCTGCTTATAGGCCACACCAAGTCCGGGAATAACCCGTATACTACTAACAAAGGTATCTGTGAAATGCGGATAAACCACATATCCGGCCAGTAACTGCGCTTCGGCAGAAAAGTTATGGTTAATGTTAAGTCGGGTATATAAGCCCCCGGAAGTCTCATTCAACATTCTACCACCCAGCATATCATAAGCCTGTTGTATATCGGCTTGTGGCAATAACTGCAGACTTACTTTGTTTTTTCTTTCGGTACTGTCATAAAATTCTTTACGCAGATTGTATACATGTACCGAAAAATGACGGTAGGGTACGCCCTGATCATCGAATGCGTTTAAAGTCGAGTATAAATAGGGTTTAAATGAAGCGTGAAATTTCACATCGGAATGTTGAATAAAATACTCGTCTACAGGATTGCTGATTTCGTTTTGCAGAAAGAAATGTTGCGCTAAATTTTTCTGAGCCACTGCTATAAGCACGTTCAGCATGCTACATAAAATGCCAACCCGAAAAACAAAATATGAGCTATGCTTTTTCAATTTTCAGGTTCCCGGCTAGCTTGTTTTTTCGAACGGCTTATCAAATGCAGCACCAATACACACAGCGCACAAAATGCTACTATAATCAGGAAAGTAAGGTTTTGATCTATAGACCAGAAAGCAACCGAAACGGTTATCACCAACACATTAAACAGGTAAATGATGATTACTGTCCATTTATGATTCAATCCACAATCGATAAGCCTGTGATGTAAATGGTTTCTGTCGGCCGAGAAAGGTGATATGCCTTTAGCAGCACGAATGGTAAAAATACGCAGGGTATCCGTTAACGGGTATATAAGAGTGGCTATAACAAATACGGGTTTCGACACATAGAGTAATACCCCGTGCAGTTTTTCACTGGGGTATTCAATTACCTTAATACTAAGAATACAAATAATAAGTCCGAGTGTAAGTGAACCGGAGTCGCCCATAAATATTTTTGCAGGCGAAAAATTGAAGACCAAAAAACCGAGCAGGGCACCAGCGAGTGCTAAAGCCAGCGAGCAATAAACATAATCGCGCGCAAAATAAAACCAGGCTGCAAATGATAGCGAAGCGATAAACCCCACACCTCCGGCCAGGCCATCCACACCATCTATCAGATTCAGCGCATTTACAACAACTATATAGGTAAAGAGGGATAAGAAAACACTGCCCCAATAGGGTATTTCATTTACTTCAAATATACCGTGTAAACCCGTAATTCGAACATTACCAATCAGCACCAAAATTAAGCCTACAATAACATGAGCCACTAGTTTCTTGATAGGAGCGGTGCCTATTATATCATCTTTAATACCCACAAAGAACAATACCAGCGCAGAAGCTACCAATAGTTTAAATTCTGTTATGTACTGCCGTACACTTAGCGGGTCGCTTAAATCCGAAATTTCGTACCAGAGTGAAAAAGAAAACAGGGTAGCGGCAAAGATAATTACCCCGCCAATGGTAGGCACAACACGGGTATGTATTTTTCTTTCGCCCGGTTCGTCGAACAGGCGTTTTAAAATAGCTACTTTAATAAGAGGCGGAGTAGCGTACATCACCACAAAAAAAGCAGTTAGAAATACCAGTAACAATGGTCCCATAGCTTATCGGTTAAAAATCCCAATACACATTATACAAAGAAGTTTTTAAACTAAGATAAAAAAACCTTGTGTTATTTTTCTCATCTATGTTATAAATCCTATTGTTTATAACCTCTGTTCGCCAATTTATACCCATGGCAATATTCATGTTGGTTTTTGGATGTATGAGGTAGCCGAAACGTCCGTCGTTAAACAACACGCTACGCTTATAGGTCTGCTGGTTATCCGAAACAAAATAGTTGCTCTTGCCATTTATAAAGAAACGTTTGTGTTGCCAGGAAACGATAAATACCGCTTCATTGCCACAATAGGCACTGAGCGGGTAGGCAAGTTGCTGACCATAATGCGTATAATTATTCCCGGTAGAAGTCTGATAAGGCCGGTTATTCTGCCTGTTGTATTCTGCCTGCAAAAAAAGATTGCTAACACCAAAGGCATCGAAATACTTTACACCGGTTTGGATACCAGCATCGGTATCTGAAGATTTTCCATGCTTTATGTTATCCAACATGAGTTGCGAATATAAGACTATACTACTATTCATTTTCCAGTTAAAGTTGGTGCCCAGTACAATATTGTTCTTTTGATGATTCAAACCATATAGCGCCGCCTGGGTATAAATAATCGGACTAAAAAATGCAGCATCTACATGTTGCCTGTTTTTTTCATCGGCGGGCTGCCAAACCAAACCCTGAAAAAACGAAACTGTAAAAGATGGCACTACCTGCCAACTCAGGAACTGAAAGGAGGCGGCTTTTTTCTGCAACAACTTTTCAGAATAGGTAGTTTGTGTACCCTGATAGGGATTAATCAGGGAAGCATAAATCAGGGAATATTGCATTCGTTCTTTAAAAAAAGAACTGTTTAGCCGCACAAAAGGATAATTAAACGTGTTGTCGCTTAACAAAAGGCTGCGATAGCCATTGCCTACCTTTAATTTGCCCTGTCCCAACTGGATGTTAAAACTACTGCACAATCGGTACGACAATACTCCTGATGAAAAGGCATAATCATAAGCATGGGTTTTAAAATTTTTGAACCTCCCCTGCCCTGGTATAACCTGCGTTTGATCGATATAATGATCGATATATCCCGGAAAGGAAGACTGATTCTCAAAAAAAGCAGTTTCAAATTTTAATTGCCGGTTGATGGCTGCTTTCAAAATAATTCCCCGTGAATTGGTATAGATTTTCTCGGGAAATGAATCATTCAAATCCCGTCCTCCCTGAAAGTTAAATACCGGATCAATACTCAGCTCAAAATGCCTTACATTACCGTCAAGAGTATCATCCACCTTTAGTTTGATCAGGTTGTGGTAGCACCACCGGTTTTTCCAATTTACCCTATCGGCCTTATAGTATAACAATGAGTCTCTCCGATCATCGCCACTGTATTCAAAAGGCTGAAGGCCGCCATGAACAGGTATTTTTAAGGTATCCTGCATGAGTTGCCGCTGCCGTGGTAATTCCATGAAATAATCGGAAGGAAAAAGCAATGATTGTGCGCGGGTTGTAAAAAAAGAAAACAAAAGCAGTGTCAAAAAAACAGCGGTGGGTTTCTGCAAGTGAAAATAAGCCTGCTTTATTGGTTGCTGTTTTTTTTGCATAGTACCTTGAGGCTTTACCAAACCTTTATACCCTGCTTGTTTTTAAAATCGCTGTATACCGCAGCAATTCCATCTTCCAGGCTTATCCGGTGCTTCCATCCCAGACTGTGGAGATAAGATACATCCATTAATTTACGTGGTGTACCATCGGGTTTTGTGTTATCAAAACGGAGTTCACCCTCATAACCCGTAATTTTTTTAATCAGTAATGCCAGGTCTCTTATACTCAGGTCGCTACCCGTACCAATGTTAACAAACTGGTCGCCGCTGTAATTATTCATCAAAAACACACAGGCATCGGCCATATCATCAGCATGTAAAAATTCGCGCAAAGGAGTTCCTGTTCCCCACACTTCCACAAATGGGGCCTGCTGCTGCCCTGCTTCATGGAATTTGCGGATAAGAGCCGGCAGCACATGAGAGTTATTCAGATCGTAATTATCATTGGGGCCATAAAGATTGGTGGGCATAACGGAGATAAAGTTACAACCGTATTGCGAATGGTAAGCCTCGCACATTTTAATGCCGGCTATTTTGGCAATTGCGTAGGGCTCATTCGTGTGTTCCAGCTTGCCACTCAGCAGGCACTCCTCTTTTAAGGGTTGGGGAGCCATTTTGGGATAGATACAAGAAGAACCAAGGAACATCAGTTTTTTTACGCCATACCGGTATGCCGCATGAATAACGTTGTTTTGTATCATCAGGTTTTCATACAGAAAATCGGCACGGTAGGTATTATTGGCATGTATACCTCCCACTTTTGCCGCTGCCAGAAAAACATATTCCGGTTTTTCAGTATTAAAAAATTGGTCGACTTCCTGCTGATTTCTCAAATCGAGTTCGGAAGAAGTCCGAAACACCAGGTTTGTATAGCCCTTATTTTTCAGGTTACGACTAATGGCACTACCTACCATCCCTCTGTGTCCGGCTACATATATTCTTGCGGCGGTATTCATCTTGTTTCTTTATTCTTATTCGTGCTGACTAAGGATTTTATGTCCGCCATCCAACAGGTATTTTTCACGTTTAAATAATTCCAGATCGGCCTTTACCATTTCCTTCAACAGTTCTTCCACATCATATTTCGGAGTCCAGCCCAGTTTTTCTTTAGCCTTAGTGGCATCTCCAACCAATAAATCTACCTCGGTAGGGCGGAAATATTTGGGGTCAATTTCTACCAATACTTTACCATTTGCTTTATTGTAGGCTTTTTCCTCCACATCCTTACCTTTCCACTCCAGTTGAACGCCTGTTTCTGCAAAGGCCAGTTCAATAAAGCGTCGAACCGATATTTTTTTCCCTGTGGCCAGCACAAAATCATCGGGCTCGTTTTGCTGTAACATCATCCACATGCCCTCCACATAATCTTTTGCATGGCCCCAGTCGCGTTCAGCATCCAGATTGCCCATGAACAATTTCTCCTGAAGTCCGAGGCTTATTTTGGCTACAGCACGCGTAATTTTACGGGTTACGAAGGTTTCTCCGCGCAAGGGGCTTTCGTGATTAAACAGTATACCATTGCAGGCATACATGCCATAAGCTTCGCGGTAGTTTTTGGTAATCCAGAAAGCATACAATTTTGCCACACCATAAGGGCTTCGCGGATAAAAAGGAGTAGTTTCCTTCTGGGGAACTTCCTGTACGAGGCCATACAATTCTGAGGTAGATGCCTGATAAAAACGTGTCTTCTTCTCCAGACCCAGTATGCGAATCGCTTCCAATATGCGCAGCGTGCCCACTGCATCGGCATTAGCGGTATACTCCGGGGTTTCAAACGACACTTTTACATGCGATTGTGCTGCCAGGTTGTATATTTCATCAGGCTGTACTTCCTGAATAATGCGGATAAGATTAGTAGAATCTGTTAAATCCCCATAATGCAGGAACATGTTCACTTTATTTTCATGGAAGTCCTGATACAAGTGATCGATGCGATCGGTATTGAACAACGAACTCCTTCTTTTAATGCCATGTACAATGTATCCTTTATTGAGCAGTAATTCTGCAAGGTATGCTCCATCCTGTCCGGTAATTCCGGTTATCAGCGCTATTTTAGCCATTTCTATTAAAATATAAGTTGCAATATTACGAAGAAAAGAGGAAATATTCGATTTGCAATACCGTTATTAATGCTTATATTTAAAAGGTTTTTGGGCATTTTGAAGGTTGTGAAAAACATTATCCGTTTCTTTCCCTTTTTTTTCTTTTTCTGGTCTTTTGCCCAGGTATCGGTTAGAGGAAAAATTACCGACAGTTTTAGCGGTAGACCGCTGGTTTTTGCAACTGTAAGCATACCTGGCACCACAACAACTGCCATTAGTGATATTGATGGAAATTTTCAACTGCAGATTACGCCAAATGATTGTTCCAAAGGCATTTTATTTAATTATACCGGTTACGAGCCTTTACTGTTGTACACCACAGTGGCAGATACCGGATATATGCAGGTAAACCTTAAAAGGCGTTTAAATGAACTGAAGGAAGTATATATACTACCGGGCACTAATCCTGCTCTCCGGATAATTAATCAAACCATAGCCATGCGTTGGCGTAATGATCCGGAGCAGCAGCTATCCTCCTTTTCATACAGCGCCTATACCAAAATGTATGTAAGTAGTACTTCAACCAACGACTCTTCCGATATCTCCTGTGCGAATCAGACAGACAAAATTTCAAGTTTTTTCTACAAACAACATCTCTTTCTCACCGAATCGCTCAGTGAACGTATATATCGCCGCCCCGGCAAAAATTCCGAACACATTACCGCCTCCAGGGTATCGGGCTTTAAACAATCGCCATTTACTTTATTGGCTTCACAAATGCAATCGTTTTCATTTTATAATGAGCAGGTAAAACTCTTTGGTATCAGCTACCTCAACCCCATCAGTAAAGGCAGCACTAAGAAATACTTTTTTCAGATAGAAGATACTCTTCTGCAGGGCAGGGATACTGTTTTTGTAATTTCGTTTCACCCACGGTTTAACAAAAATTTCAGAGCACTGCGTGGCTTACTGTACATCAATACCAATACCTGGGGCATCCAGCATGTTATTGCCGAACCGGCAGAGCAGGATAAAAACATACAGGTTAAAATTCAGCAGCAATATGTCTTTCTCGAAAACAAACAATGGTTTCCGGTGCAATTAAATACCGACTGGATATACAACAAGCCTGAGTTAAAAGATTCGGAAAACAAACTGGAAACACCGCCTGCACTTAAAGCGGTAAGCCGCACTTACATCCGCAACATTAAATTAAACCCGGAAACCAGCAACAGCATGTTCAGTGAAGTAGAGTTGACTATTGATAAATTGGCTCACCAACAAAGTACTTCCTACTGGAACCATTACCGAACAGACAGCCTGAGTATAAAAGATAAAAACACCTACTGGCTCATAGATAGTATAGGTCAGAAAAAAAAATTGGATGCCAAAGCAAAAGTTATGGAAGCTTTACTTACCAACCAGCTTAAATGCGGACGGTTTGATGTCGATCTACGGGAACTCATGCGTTTCAACGAATACGAAGGGTATCGCCTGGGGCTTTACCTGCGCAGTAATCAGGATCTTTCTGATGTTATTAAACCTGGAATTTATGTGGCCTACGGCTTTCACGATAAAACACCCAAGTATGGAGCCGAACTTGGTTTTAATTTAAACAGAAAACAGGACTTGATCTGGAAAACCAGCTATTGTAATGATGTAATAGAAGCTGCCGGCACCACTTTTTCGGAAGAGTCACGTTTTATAACCAATAGCGAAACCTACCGCCGCCTGTTTGTTTTGCGCATGGACAGACTCATTAAACTGCAAAGCGAAATAGCGTTCAGAATGTTGAAATACATTAAAGTGAACTGTTTTTTAAACAATCAGCGGCGCTGGGGAAAAACAGGTTTTCTGGAATCTTCTTCCCTTAACACCGATCCCGATTACACCTTTCATTTCAACGAAGCCGGTGTTCAACTCAGGTGGTTGCACCGCGAGAAATTCATACAAACCCTCAACAATAAATTATCTGCCGGTAGTACTTTCCCTGCTCTGTATCTTAATCTCATGAAAGGCTTTAAAACACCCGTGGGAATCTTTAACAGTGAGCTTGACTATGAACGTATAGATCTGAAAGTAGATTACCGGCATATCTGTCGTACAAGAGGTGCCTTTAGTATACAATTACAAACGGGTTATATAAACGGTCGTCTGCCCTATACCTTGTTGTATAATAACAAGGGCAGCTATGGTGGCTCGTTTGTATTATCGTCTGCCAACACATTTGAAACCATGCGTCTGAACGAATTTGTTTCGAATAAATATGCAGCTTTATTCCTGTGCTGGAATACCGGAAAATTATTCCCAAAAAACCCTATTGTTAATCCACAACTGGAATTGGCACACCATACCGGTATCGGTAGTTACAGACATACCGGCGATAACTATTCCTTAGCCATAAAAACCATGGATAAAGTATACCTCGAAAGTGGATTACGTTTACAGAATTTGCTCGGGTCAGGACTGGGAGGCTTTGGTATAGGTGCTTTTTATCGCTACGGCTTTTATGAATTCAGTCGTTTTCGCGATAACCTGGCACTTAAACTCTGTATCAGCTTTAACTTATAGCCCTCGGGCCTTTGGCTATGAACCAGTTATTCAATAAATCCTCGCGGTTATACAAAAGCGGTTGCTTTGTGCCGCAGTCTATCATGCTGCCCCCGGCCTGTTCCACTATGCACTGTCCGGCACAGGTGTCCCACTCCATTGTATCGCCAAACCGGGGATACTCATCGGCCAGGCCTTCAGCTACAAGGCACATTTTAATACTACTGCCTGTATTGATCATCTGCACCTCTCCTTTTTCCTGTTTCAGTCTGTTTACATAATTATTTATGTCCGAAGAAAGATGGGAGCGGCTCGCGACAATGGTATATTTTTCTCTTTGATGCGGCAAAGGCAATTTTCTGCCTTTTTCCAAGAGACGTTCCGTGTTATTCCTTTCCTGTGAATTCAAAAAACTGATTACATCATGGCTGGTAATTTTATATGCGCCCAAACTTCTCGCCGCATAATACAATATCTTATACACCGGTGAATAAATAACGCCTATAACTGGTTTTCTGTTTTCACTCAATGCTATATTCACAGTAAACT